>Ga0209475_10000994_pt1 | contig 41257 bp, 43 predicted proteins | sample tdDd471_FD_187128 | JGI IMG/M metagenome (GOLD analysis project Ga0209475, IMG submission 187128) | Marine sediment microbial communities from the Atlantic coast under amendment with organic carbon and nitrate - tdDd47.1 (SPAdes)... | ecosystem: Environmental > Aquatic > Marine > Coastal >... | reverse complement strand
GGCCTGGGTTTCGGAACTTCCGGCAGGGGTCTGGGCGTGGTCTTTTCCACGGGTTTCGGTTCGGGAACCGGCAGCGGCTCCAGTTTCGCCAGCTTCTCGATCTTTTCCTCGACCTGCTTGCGCGGGACCAGCGTCCCGTCGGGATCGAGCTCGACGACAGGTCGCGGGGCCGGCGGCGGCGGTGCCTCGGCCTCCGGCTCCGGCAGGGGTGCGGGGACAGGTTCCGGCGCAGGGGTAACCTCGGCCGTTTCGGTCTCCACAGGTGGCGGCGGAGGGGGCGGCGCGGTCTCCGGCGGCGGCTGGCGCTGCTGGTCCGGGGCACTGATCGGCGCGTCAGGCGCGGGTTCGTCAGGCTCACCCGCAGTCTTCAGGTTGGTTTCCGGTCCGACGGTCTCATAGGACACCGTGACGATGGTTTCCGCATTCACGAGTTCCCTGTCACTGAACGACGGCAGGTCAAGCGCCAGCGCTCCGGCAACAGCCAGATGAAAGACAACCGATATGGTGGCGGAGCGGATCACAGCTCTGGGTACCTGTCCTTGTCCGGTTGCGGTCCAGCCGTGGACCCGGGGAGCCTATTGGGCGTCGACGCGGCCGGGTGCCTGCGCCACCAGTGCGACACGGGTGAAGCCAGCGGCGTTGATGGTGCCCATGACCTCCATCACACGCCCGTAGTCGATCGTCCGGTCGCCGCGCACGAAGATCCTGCGGTCCTGCGCCGCGTCGGTGATCGCGGTCAGCTTCGGCACCAGATCACCAAGCTGAACTTCCTTTTCCTGCAGGAAGATCCGGCCATCCTTGTCGATGGTTATCGCAAGAGGTTCATCCAGGCCCTGAAGTGTGGGGGCCACAGCCTTGGGCAATTCGACCGGTACTCCGACGGACAGCAACGGCGCCGCGATCATGAAGACCACCAGCAGGACCAGCATGACATCGACGAAGGGTGTCACGTTGATCTGGGACATTGGCTCATAGCGCTTGCGACGGAACCGTCCGCCCTGCATCTGGGCACCCATCAGTTGCTGTCCCCTTCATCCAGCTGACGCGACATGATTGCGGAGAACTCGCCCGCGAAGCCTTCCAGCCGCGTGGCGTAGCGCCCGAGATCGTTGGAGAACTTGTTGTAGGCGATGGTCGCCGGGATGGCGGCAACCAGACCCAGCGCCGTGGCGAACAGCGCCTCCGCGATACCCGGCGCCACGACGGCAAGGGAGGTGTTCTTGGTGGCGGCGATGGACTGGAAACTGTCCATGATGCCCCAGACCGTCCCGAACAGGCCGACGAAGGGTGCCGTCGATCCGACTGTTGCAAGGACCCCCAGGTAACGCTCCAGCCGCTCGACCTCCCGATCGATGCTGATGCGCATGACCTGCCCGATACGGTCCTGCAGACCGGCACGCAGATGATCCTTGCCGGTCAGGCCCCGCTCCGCCGTGCGCCGCCACTCACGCATGGCACCGGCAAACAGCACCGCCATCGGATGATTGGCCTTGGCGCCGATCTCGTCATACAGCGCCTCCAGGCTGCCGCCGGACCAGAACTCCTTCTCGAAGCTGTCCGCCTGACGCCAAACACGGCGATAGCGCACCCATTTCTCGAAAATGATCGACCAGCACCAGATCGAGGCACCAAGCAGCACCAGCATCACAAGCTGCACCACGATGTCCGAACGCAGGAACAGCGCCCACATGGACAGGTCGGCGGCGTTGAGCCCCTCGATACCGGCTGCCACAACTTCCTGATTCATTGTTTCTCTTCTCCGCCTCGTGTTGTCAGCGCTGTCAGCCGGTCGCGCACCAGAGCGGGAATCCGCCTCGGTCGCCCGTCCAGCCCGATGAATGCGGCGCGCACCTGCGTTTGCACCAGCATCTCGTCCTGCCGCATCACGTTCTGCGACAGGGACAGTGTTGCCCCCTTCATTTCAGTCAATCGCGTCTCGACCACCAGGTCGTCGTCAAGCCGCGCCGGAGCCAGATAGCTGGCCGTGACATCCCTGACAGCAAACATTGCGCCAGAGTCCTGCTCCATCATCGCCCGCTGGTCGACCCCCAGCACGCGCAGCATGTCCGACCGCGCCCGTTCGGTGAACTTCAGGTAGTTCGCGTAATAGACGATGGCGCCCGCATCCGTGTCTTCCCAATAGACCCGCACGGGCATCAGGTGCGCATCGCCGCTGATACGGCCCCTGGCATCACCTGAACCAGACCTGGCTGAATCAGACATCGGAACCGTCCGGCAGGTCGAGGGAGGGTTGGCCGCCATCGTGGCCAGCTGGCGGTGACGGGGCGGTGAGTCCCAGGTGCTGCCAGGCCGCCGCCGTCATCATGCGCCCGCGCGGCGTGCGGACGATCAGGGCCAGCTGCATCAGATAGGGCTCGATGATGTCCTCGATCGCGTCGCGCGGCTCCGACAAGGCCGCAGCCAGATTGTCGACCCCCACCGGGCCGCCGCCGTAGGACTGGGCCATGCAGGTGAGATAGCGCCGGTCCATGCCGTCGAGCCCCAGGCCATCGACCTCCAGCCGCGTCAGGGCGGCATCCGCCTTCACCCGGTCGACTGTTTCAGCCCCCGCCACGGACGCGAAGTCCCGCACCCGGCGCAGCAGGCGGCCCGCCACACGTGGCGTCCCCCGCGCCCGCTTGGCGATCTCGGCGCAGCCGTCTTCGGTCAGGCTCAGACCCAGCACCTCCGCACCACGGCGAACGATGCGTTCCAGCTCTGCCGACTTGTAGAACTCCAGCCGACAGGGAATGCCGAACCGGTCCCGCAACGGCGTGGTCAGCAGACCCGACCGCGTCGTCGCGGCGACAAGCGTGAACGGCGGCAGGTCGATCTTCACGGATCGCGCCGCCGGTCCCTCCCCGATGATCAGGTCCAGCTGAAAGTCTTCCATGGCCGGATATAGAATCTCTTCTACGGCAGGATTAAGGCGATGAATCTCGTCGATGAACAGCACATCGCGCTCTTCCAGATTGGTCAGGATCGCCGCCAGATCCCCAGCCCGCGCAATGACCGGACCGGATGTCGCCCGAAAGTTGACCCCCAGTTCCCGCGCCACGATCTGCGCCAGCGTGGTCTTGCCCAGCCCCGGAGGCCCGAAGAAGAGCACATGGTCCATCGCCTCCGACCGGCCCCGGGCAGCGGAGATGAACACGTCCAGGTTCTCGCGGACCTTCTGCTGGCCGATGAAGTCGTTCAGGATCTGGGGGCGCATGGTCGCCTCCCCCGTGTCCTCGTCGCGCCGTTCCCCGGTGATCAGCCGCTCCTCACTCATGTCGCCAGCGCCTTCAGTCCGGCGGTGATCAGGGCCGACGCGTCCGCACCCTCGCCGACGGCAGCCCTGGCACGGCGCACGGCCACCTCTGCTTCCGCCTTGCGGTAGCCCAGGTTGACCAGCGCGGAGACCGCGTCAGCGGCAGCACCAACCGGTCCGGCGGGCACGCTCAGAACGGCACCATCCACCGCAGGCGCGATACCGCCCATCTTTTCCTTCAGTTCGCTCGCCAGCCTTTGCGCCAGGCGCTTGCCGACACCCTGCGCCCGGGTCAGCAGAGCCACATCGCCGGTACTGATCGCATTCTGCACGTCCGTGACGGTCAGGGCCGAAAGGATCGCCAGTGCCACCTTCGCGCCGACGCCCTGAACAGTCTGCAGGACCAGGAACAGATCCCGCTCCGCCAGTTCGGCAAAGCCATAGAGGTGGATATGATCCTCCCGCACGTGGGTCTCGATCTCCAGCACAGCGGCATCGCCGACCTGACCGAGTTGCTGCAGCGTCCGCCCCGAACAGAAGACGAGATAACCGACACCACCGACATCGATGATGGCGTGTTCCTCCCCCAGCCGGTCCACCCTGCCCTTCAGCCGCGCGATCATGTCCGCTCCGCCCATTGTTTCGCCTGGGCGCGGGTGTCCGACGAATCGTCACCCGCCCACCCTCGCTGAATAGCAGATTTGCCGCAGCCCGGCGCTCCGATATGCTGTATCCGGCATGACAGGGGAGGACTGGAAATGCTGAGCAAGGCGGACAATGAACTGCTGACACTGACCGGACCCGGAACGGCGATGGGCAACCTGTTCAGGGAATTCTGGCATCCGGTGGCACTGCTGGCGGAAGTCGCGGAAGCGGACGCGGCGCCGAAGCGGCTGACGATCCTGGGGGAGGACATGCTGCTGTTCCGGCAGACCGACGGTCGTCTCGGCCTGGTCGAACCCCGCTGCCCGCATCGCGGGGCCGACCTGTTCTGGGGCCGGAACGAGGAGTGCGGACTGCGCTGCATCTATCACGGCTGGAAATTCGACGTGGACGGCACCTGCACCGACATTCCGAACATGGTTCCCGGCAAGCTGCGCGACAATTTCCTGAAATCGGTCCGGATCCGCAGCTATCCGGTGCGTGAATGGGGCGGCATGGTCTGGGCATGGATGGGTGATCCGGCGCAGGCGGTCGACCTGCCCCGTGTCGAATGGGCACTGGTCCCGGATTCACACCGCTATGTCTCGAAGAAGCTGCAGGAATGCAACTGGGCACAGGCGCTGGAAGGCGCCATCGACACCGCGCACTTCACCTTCGTGCATCGCAACCTGACACCGCCCCCGGCGCACCTGTCGGTCTATGCCGACAAGCGCGCGGCCTGGATCGATGCCGACGGTGCGCCGTACTACGAGGTTCTGGAGCATGACGCGGGTCTGGTGCTCGGCGGGGCGCGGCGTGGTGATCCGGGCGAGACCTACTGGCGGATCAGCCAGTACATGGTGCCGAACCATGCAACCGCCCCCAATGCGATGCCGGGCGAGACCTACACGGCGCAGACCTGGGTGCCGGTGGACGAGGAAAACTGCTGGATATTCACCACGGCCTGGAACCCGGACCGTCCGCTGAACGAGGAAGAGCTGTTCCGCTACACTTCCGGGCGCAGTGTGCATGCCGAAGTGGACGAGAACTATGTGCCGCTGCGTCGCCGCGCCAACGAATACATGATCGATCGGGAAGCACAGAAGACCGTGTCCTTCACCGGCATCACCGGACTGTCGGAGCAGGATGCCTGCGTGCAGGACAGTCAGGGACGCATTGCCGACAGGACTCGCGAAACCCTGACACCATCCGATGAAGGCGTGGTGCGTTTCCGGAAACTGATCATGGGACTGGCACGTGACCTGGCCGCCGGGGAAAGACCGCAGGCAGCCCGGACGCCCGGCGCCTATACCACGCGCAGTGGCGGCGCGATCTCGCCGGAGGGTACCGGCCTCGCGGAGGTGATGAGCGATCGCTTCGGCGATCCACGCGGTGTCATCTCGGACGCGGCGGACTGAGGGTCAGACGAACAGGCTGACCCTGCCCCCGGATCCGGAGGCAGGGTCGAACCGGTATCAGCTGGCAGCGCGCTGCGGCTGACGGCGCGGCTTGCGGCTGGTCGGCTTTGCTGCCGGACGACCGCCATCACGATTGCCGGCCGGGGCACCATTGCGACCGCGCTCGTTGCGACCGCCTTCGGCATTGCGCTTCCACGGACGCGTGGAATTGCTGTTGCCCCCCGGCTTGCGCCCACGACCGCCGCCACCCTTCTTCTGCGGCACATGGGCCGGCAGAATCACGGGCTCACCATCTTCATCCGTCTTCTTCAGATCCATGGCGATCAGCCGCTCGATATCACGCAGCAGCCCGCGTTCCTCGCTGTCACAGAAAGCGATGGCGACACCGCTCTTGCCCGCGCGGGCGGTCCGCCCGATGCGGTGGACATAGGACTCCGGCACGTTCGGCAGTTCGAAGTTGATCACGTGGGTCACGCCATCGATGTCGATGCCGCGGGCCGCAACATCCGTCGCCACCATGACGCTCACACGCCCGTCCTTGAACTGGCCCAGGGCGCGGTCGCGCTGTGACTGGTTCTTGTTGCCGTGGATCGCGACGGCATTGATGCCCTCGCGTTCCAGATGCTTGGTGATCTTGTCAGCGCCGTGCTTGGTCCGGCTGAAGACAATGGTGCGCTCCGCCTGCTCCGACTTCAGTACATCGACCAGAACACGCTTCTTGTCGCCTGCGGGAATCATCATGACCCGCTGGGAAATCAGCTCGATCGGCTGCGCCACCGGGGCCACGGCAATCTCGACCGGGCGGTCAAGGAAGTCCTTGGCGAGGGCGCGGATCGGCGTCGGCATGGTCGCGGACAGCAGCGCGGTCTGACGCTCCTTCGGCACGGCCTGCATGATGCGGCGGATCGCCGGGATGAAACCGAGATCCAGCATGTGATCAGCTTCGTCCAGGATCACGGTCTCGACCATGTCCAGCTTGATCGCGCCGGTATTCATGTGATCGAGCAGTCGACCCGGCGTGGCGACAACGATGTCGACACCGGGCTTCAGCGCCTTGATCTGCGGGAACGGCTTCACACCGCCGACGACAAGCGCGACGGAGGGGCGGATATGGCGACCGTAGACACGGATGCTGTCACGGATCTGGGCAGCCAGTTCGCGCGTCGGTGCCAGGATCAGCGCACCGCAATGGCGCGACGTGCGCGGGACAGGATGGGTGATCAGACGCTGCAGCAGCGGCAGCACGAAAGCTGCGGTCTTGCCGGTGCCGGTCTGGGCCGTGCCCAGCACATCGCGATCATCCAGCATCACCGGAATCACCTTCTGCTGGATCGGAGTCGGGCTGGTATAGCCTTCCCCATTGAGTGCGCGCAGCAGGGGTTCGGCGAGGCCGAGTTCATCAAAATTTGTCAAGTTCAGTACTTTCCTGTGACCCGACCCTCAGGTCAGGCACATATCAACCGGGAATCACACGTCGGGGGCCATTTGCCCCGGAACGACCCGGTACACATTGTTCGGAAGAGCTTGCGTAGATCAGCCGCCGATGTCTGGCGCGCCTGGCGCCGCTTCAAGGCAACGATCTCACGAAGAAAATCGTGCAGTCATGCACTGCAAGCGAACAGAATCGCCCTCTACGCACAGTGCATCTGCGAACGCTTAGAGCATATTCCTTTCGCATTCGCAAACGAATTGCTGTGCAGCGTGGACCGGGGGGTACAGATCGCCACGAATTGCACTATGTTCGCGTCCACACATTCCGATGCCGAGGCGAGCACAATGACGGATACCGAAGATCCCTTCGACCTGTTTCAGAACTGGCTGAAGGAAGCTGGCGAAAGTGAGCCGAACGACCCGAACGCCATGTCCGTGGCCACGGTCGACGAGACCGGCATGCCCAATGTCCGCATGGTGCTGCTGAAAGGCGCGGATCACCGGGGCTTCACGTTCTACACCAATTTCGAAAGCCAGAAGGGCCAGGAGATCCTGTTCGCACGCAAGGCCGCGCTGTGTTTCCACTGGAAGTCGCTGCGCCGTCAGGTACGTGTCCAGGGGCCGGTCGAGGTGGTGGAGGATGCGGAGGCGGATGCCTATTTCGCATCCCGCCCCCGTGACAGCCGCATCGGCGCCTGGGCTTCGGACCAGAGCCGCCCGATGCAAGGGCGCTTCGAGTTCGAGAAGAAGATCGCGAAATACGCAGCGAAATACGCCATCGGCGAGGTGCCCCGCCCGCCGCACTGGTCCGGGTTCCGCGTCGTGCCGACCCGTTTCGAGTTCTGGCGTGACAAGCCGTTCCGCCTGCATGAACGCAATATCTACCGCCGCACAGGCACCGAGGACTGGACCAGGGAAATCCTCTACCCCTGACACCCGACGAAAAAGATCACGCAGCAGGAAGCCATGACAAGCCAACCCAGCCACCCCGGACGACTGATGCGTCTGGCGACATACGCCTCCGCCTCCACGGCGGGCGTGCTGATCGTGATCAAGGTCTTCGCCTTCGTGATGACCGGGTCAACGGCGATGCTCGGCTCCCTGCTGGATTCCGCGCTCGACCTCGCCGCTTCCCTGATCAACCTGTTCGCAGTGCGCTACAGCCTGCAGGCCGCCGACGCCGAACATCGCTTCGGACACGGGAAGGCAGAATCCCTCGGCGCCCTGGGTCAGGGTGCGCTGATCGCGGGTTCCGCTGTCTTCCTGGCTTGGGAGAGCATCGCCAACATAGCCAATCCGGAGCCGGTGACCGCGGGCAATATCGGCATCATCGTCATGCTGATCTCCATCGCCCTCACCTTCGCTCTCGTCAGCTTCCAGCGTTTCGTCGTGAGCCGTTCCGGATCCGTGGCGATCAGTGCCGACCTGCTGCACTATGCAGGCGACCTGGCGATGAACGCCGGTGTCATCGTGGCGCTGGTGCTTTCGGCTGTCCTTGGCTGGCACGTCGCGGACCCGATCATCGGCCTGCTGATTGCGGCCTGGCTGCTGCGCGGTGCATGGCGGATCGCGATGAGTGCCTTTGACCAGCTCATGGACCGGGAACTGCCGGTGGATGAGCGGGAACGGATCCATGCCGCCGCTGTCGCGGTCGATGGTGTGCGCGCGGTGCATGACCTGCGCACGCGGCAGTCGGGCATCGACACATTCGTGCAGATCCATGTGGAGCTGGATGGCGGCATGCGCCTGTTCCACGCCCATGTGATCGCCGATCTGGTCGAGGCGGAAGTGCAGCTGATCCATCCGGGGACCGAGGTCTTCGTCCATCTGGACCCCGCTGGTGTCGAGGACTTCGCCGACACGATGGAGCGCGTGACCTCCACCGAACTGGTGGGTAGCAGCAATCCGCAAGGGGAGAGCAATCCGCCCTCCCCCGATGCCGGACAACAGGATACGATGCGATCATGACAGAACGACAAAAGACACTCATCCTGACCGGCGCCAGTCGCGGCATCGGCCATGCAACCGTGAAGCGTTTCGGTGCAGCGGGGTGGCGGATCATCACGGTTTCCCGCCACGCGTTCTCGGAGGACTGTCCCTGGGACGGCGGGCTCGACAATCATGTCCAGCTGGACCTTTCCAACGTCGACGGCATCCGTCAGGGCATCGAACTGCTGCGATCGAAACTGGACAACGGACGCCTCGACGCGCTGATCAACAACGCCGGTATTTCACCAAAGGCAGAAGATGGCGGACGCCTCAGCACGCTGAACACGGAAGCCGATGACTGGCATCACGTCTTCAACGTCAACCTGTTCGCGCCGGTCCTGCTGGCACGCGGCCTGTTCAACGAGTTGAAGGCGGCGAAGGGCTGCATCGTCAATGTCACCTCCATTGCCGGCAGCCGGGTTCACCCGTTCGCCGGTTCTGCCTACGCCAGTTCGAAGGCCGCCCTTGCCGCGCTGACGCGGGAGATGGCAGCCGATCTCGGGCCGCACGGTGTCCGCGTGAACGCGATCGCACCCGGTGAGATCGATACGCCGATCCTGTCACCCGGGACGGAGATGATGCTGGAGGATATTCCGCTGCATCGCCTCGGCACGCCGGAAGAGGTGGCATCGACGATCTATTTTCTCTGCTCCGCCCAGGCGAGCTACGTCACCGGTGCCGAAGTACACATCAATGGTGGCCAGCACGTCTGATACCGGAACCGACACGCATCAGTCAGGCGTGTCGTTCAGAGGTCGCAGTCGCAGTTGAAGCCCCCTTCCCGCGCACCCGCGAATGGCCGAAAGGTTTTGCTTCTGTTCGCACTTTGTGCTTGCATCGGTTCATCGAACTGTCACTAACTCGGGCACACGAGAGGGGTGGTCGACCGTCGAGTCGCGGGCGGCCGGAAGCAGGACTGCACTGCCATGAACCATGTCGACGCGCCCATGGCGCGCAGAATTCTGCTGCAACGACAGCAACTTGCCGATAGCCCGAGGACAGCGATTGACCGGGATGGCCTGCTGGACCTGATCGAGCGGCTCGGGTTCGTGCAGGTCGACAGCATCTCCACGGTCGAACGCGCGCACCACATGATCCTGTTTGCGCGCAACAACACCTACCGCCCGGAAATGCTGCAGCGGATGCTGGAGCGTGACCGAAGCCTGTTCGAGAACTGGACGCATGACGCGTCAGTCATTCCCGCGCGGTTCTTCCCCTACTGGCGGCGCCGGTTCCTGCGGGACGGGCCAGCCATCCTGGCCCGCTGGCGCAAGTGGCGCGAGGAGGGCTTCGAGCAGCAGTTCGACGACGTGCTGCATCATGTGCGCGACAATGGCCCGGTGAAGGCACGCGACATGGCACCCGGAGGTCGCCCCGCCGGCGGCTGGTGGGACTGGCACCCGTCAAAGACCGCGCTGGAGTTCCATTGGCGCACGGGTGCCCTGTCGGTCTGCCACCGGGAGGGATTCGAGAAGGTCTATGACCTGACCGAACGGGTCATGCAGGCCGAACACCTCTCCGAGCCACCGGAGGAGGAGGCCTTCATCGACTGGGCCTGCCGCTCCGCACTGCACAGGCTCGGGATTGCCACCACGGGCGAAATTGCCGGTTTCTGGGGCATCATTTCACCGGCGGAGGCCAAGGCCTGGAGCGAGAGCCCGGCGGGAGCCGAATTTCCGCGGGTGACCGTGGGCAATGTGCTGGATCAACGCCCCCGGACCGCACTGGCCGATCCCGCCGTACTTGACCAGAAGCCCGATGACATCGCCCTGCCGCCACGCCTGCGGGTGCTGAGTCCGTTCGATCCCCTGATCCGCGACCGGAAACGCTGCCAGCGGCTGTTCGGGTTCGACTATCGCATCGAGATCTTCACCCCGGCCGAGAAGCGTCAGTACGGATACTATGTCTTCCCGTTGCTGGAGGGAGACCGGCTGGTCGGACGGATCGACATGAAGCGGCAGGCCGACGAGGACGCACTGGTCGTCCGCAAGCTCTGGTGGGAACCGGGTGTCCGCGCCTCGGCCCAGCGTGATGCGCGGCTGGAGGCCGAGCTGGAACGCATCCGTCGCTTCGTGAAGGTTGGCGCCGTGCGCTACGCGGATGACTGGAAGACTTGACGCAGAGGGCAGTTGCCAACATATAGCCGTTCAGGTCTTCGGCACCTGCCGCCCGTATGCGAGAGCATTGGTGAAGCCGGACATTGGAACGTCTGCCATTCAGCACGCCCTGAACGGTGGCAACACGGGCACCCACTATTTCGACCGAGCAGGTGTGCATGACCGGAGACGAGCCATGTCCGAGAACCCTCAGACCCACGCCAACAATCTGAAACAACAGGCCAGACGCCTGCGCACCACACTGGCCGGTTCCGGTCAGGCCATCAGCCATGCCCAGGCGCTGGAGGCCGTTGCACAGCAGCACGGTTTTCGTGACTGGAACACGGCGGCGGCCCATGTGCCGGCCAGCGCCCCGCGTCCGAACGTCCTGCGTCTGATGCCGGGGGATCGCGTCGCGGGCGAGTATCTGGGCCAGCCATTCCGCGGCGAGGTGCGTTCCGTGAACGTGATCTCGAAAGACCGCCTGACCCGGATCAGCGTCGAATTCGACGAAGCCGTCGATGTCGTGTCGTTCGAAAGCTTCTCGTCCTGGCGGAAGCGGGTCACGAGCCAGATCGGGCCGGATGGTGTCTCACCCCAGAAGCGCTCCGACGGGACGCCGCACATGCGGATCGGCCTTGAGGGGACACTCTGAGTGGATCAGCCGATCCGGACCCCTGCCCCGCCATCGACGGGCAGGATCGCGCCAGTGATGAACCGGGCCTCTTCGGAAGCCAGAAACAGCGCCGCGTGGGCCGTGTCCCACGCGGTGCCCATCTGGCCGCGCAGGGGGACCTTGCGATTCCTTTCCTGCCGCACGGTCTCGGTATCCAGTCCACGGGCCGCAGCACCGCCGCTGATCGCCATTGGCGTGTCCATCAATCCCGGGGCGATGGCATTGCAGCGCACACCATACTTCGCGTTGCCAATTGCGACACTCGTGGTCAGGCGGTTCATTGCCGCCTTCGACATCTCGTAGGCGACCATGTTGACGCCACCAAACGCCGCGAGCGAGGAGATGTTGATGATGCAGCCGCTCCCCTGATTGCGCATTTCCGGAATGGCGGCGCGAATCATGCGCCAGGCACCCTTCGTGTTCACGTCGAAGATACGCTCCACCGCCTCCTCCGATGCCCGGTGGGCCGGGCCGTCGCCGCCGCCGCCAATGCCGACATTGTTGACCAGTACGTCGATACGGCCCTCCGCACCCACTGTCTGCTGCACCAGGCCGACACAGTCGAATGTCTGGGTGACATCGCAGCGCACAGCCGAGGCATGTCCGCCCTCCGCCCCGATCATGGCGACGGTTTCCTCCGCCCTTTCCAGATCACGGTCGGCGGCAACCACACGTGCACCGGCGCGCGCGAACAGCAGCGCCATCGCGCGACCATTGCCCGTGGTCTCCCCCGGCGTCTGCCCGGCGCCGCAGATCAGGGCAACCTTGCCCTCCAGCCGCCCCGCGACGCTCATCGCCTCAGGTCCGGATCGAGATCAAGTCCTTCATCAAGCTGAACCCCGAACGTATTGAGAATCATCGAAACCTGTGTGTACTGACCAACGGTGAAGACAATATCCATACGCTGCTTGTCGGTCAGGCCCGACAGGGCCTTCCATGTGGCTTCACTGATGAAGTGGTCGGCCACCAGCTCATCGGTCGCCTGCAACATGGCGCGGTCAAGGTCACTCCATTCCGTGTCTTCCGGCCCGCGCTTGATTCGAGCAATCTCCGCGTCCGAGAGGCCACAGTCCTTGCCGATGATGACGTGCTGCGCCCATTCGTAACCGGACTTGCACATGAAGCCGGTGCGCAGGATGACCAGTTCCCGGTCGCGCGGGCTGAGGTCGTTGCGTGACGACAGCACATATCCGCCCCAGAGGTTGAAACGCTTCAGCGCCTTTGGAGCCCGCGCAAGCGTGCGGAAGATGTTGAGCACCCAGCCTTCACGGATGAAATAGTCCAGCGCATCGCGCTGTTCCTCGGTGAATTCATTGTCCTGCAGCGGTGCGACGCGCGGCTTCTGAAGTCTCATGGCTCTCTCCCCCAATGTTCTCCGCATGACAGCAGGGCGAAAGCGAGCGGTCCAGTGCCAGCTTTGGCATGGCGACCATTCGGCCCCGGAATCGGGCTCCAGGTTCAGGCTCCGAGGGATGGCGCGCGGCGCATGTAGACACCCGCGATCTTCCAGGTGCCGTCTTCCTGGCGCTCCATGATGTAGGTGCCGATGGTCGAATCGCCTCCGGTGCCGAGGAACCAGACTTCCTGGATCAACCGCTCGCCATCGCGTTTCAGATCCCTGAATTCCACGGCCTTCGGCCGGTAGACATCAGGATAGCCGGTCCGCACCATCGTCATGAAATTGTCGGCGGACCCGAACTTGGAACGAATGACGGGCGCTGCAAAGGAGAAGGCCCGTTCGCCGTCATCGGCCCGGAAGGCCTCGATCTGCTGGTTGATCACGTCGCGAATGGAATCCGCATCGGCGTCTGCCAGCACCTGCAGGGGAAGCACCGAGACCAGCAACATCACGATCGAAAGAGCCAGAGCGCGCATGTCATCCTCCTTCACCAAGCCCTGAATGATAAACGTTCAGGGGCAGTGGACGGATCACAATTTCCGGGGTGCCCGGTCGGGGCGCAGGGTTCAGGTGGGCGACGCCAGGTTCGCCTTCGCGTCCTGCAACAGGGCGACCAGGCGATCCTGATCATCCTTGGCCATGCCGCTGGTCAGCTGGCGATGCACTTCCTTGCCCCGCTCCTGCATCTCCAGGATCAGCGGCTTCACGTGCTCCGTCAGATAGACGCGCTTGGCACGGCGGTCGGTCGCGTCGGGACGGCGCTCCACCCAGCCCTTGGCCTCCAGACGGTCAAGCAGACCGCCCAGCGCCACCTTGCCGATATCCAGCACATCCGCCAGTTCTGTCTGATTGTGCCCGTCGTAGCGGATCAGGAAGACCAGCACCCACCACTGCGAGCGGGTGAGGTTCAGGTCCCGCACCTTGCGGTCGTACTCTCGCGTCATCAGGCGCGCGACATCGCTGATCAGGAATTCCAGGTTCCGACCGAGTGGGGGCTCATCCGCCATGGGCAATCAGGTCCGATTCTGAAAAGTATGCATTGCTGACAATACGCAATACACATCAGTCCGATCCCTGTCGCCGCGACCTCACGCCGCCATGTTGAGCAATGTCATGACATCATCCAGCCCGTTCACCTTGCGCGGGTTGGTGTGCAGCCACCGGTCATGCAGGCTGTTCTTCGCCACGACATCGAACTGGTCCGGCCCAACGCCCACCGCCGACAGGCTGCGTGGCAGACCCAGTCCGTCGATCAGCTCATGCAGCACATCACCCGCGGCAGCGCCGGGCTGCCCCAGTGCTTCGGCGATGATCTTCTGACGCTCCCTGTGCGCATCCTCCTCCGCATTCCAGCGCAGGACGGTGGGCAGCATGATGCAACTGGTATAGCCGTGAGGCACGTCGCAGGTGCCGCCCAGGATATGGCCGATGGCGTGGCTGGCCCCCATGGGCACGCCAGCGGTCACCGCAGTCATGGACAACCACGTGCCCTGCAGGCACTCCAGCCGTCCCTCCATGTCCGTGGGGTCCGCCTTCACGCGCGCCAGGCCAGAGGACAGCAGCCGCAGGGCATGCAGCGATGCCCCGTCGCAATAGGCATTGGTCTGCGGGCTGCAGATGGCCTCCACCGCATGATCGACCGCGCGGATGCCCGTGGAGAGCCAGACCCATTCCGGCGTGTGAACGGTCGGCGCAGGGTCCAGGATAACGGACTGCGGCACCAGCGAGGGATGGCGATAGCCCTGCTTCACCTTGATGCGCGGATCGGTACAGCCGCCCAGCGGATTGAACTCGCCACCGGAAAGCGTCGTCGGCACCGTGATCTGGCGCACTGTCGCGGGGCGCAGGTCCGGCATCGTCACCTTGCCGTCGTCGGTGGTGCCGATGCAGTAGTCATCCAGTTCGGCCATGTCCGTGACGCCATGTTCCAGGCACACCTGCATCACCTTGCCCGCATCGGTGACGGAGCCGCCGCCGAAGGTCACCAGCAGGTCGGCACCGGCGGCCCGCGCGGCATTCGCGGCTTCCACCACCTTGTCGCGCGGCGTGTGGGGCGGAATGCCGGCAAAGCGTCCGGCGTAGCGATCACCAAGTGCGGCGGCGACCCGATCCACCTCGTCGGTCGTGTCGTTCATGGTCTTGCCGACCAGCAGGAAGACCTTCTGCTTGTCCAGCCGCTGCGCCTCCGCCTTCACCGCGTCCGCCGCTGCCTGGCCGAAGATGACCTGTTCCATTTCCGAAAACCGGATCACACCACCGCGCATCCGCACCCCTCCCCGGGTCCATGTTTCAATCTGGGCGGCAGTTTGCACAGGGATGACCGGGACAGCCAGCCCCAACCGGGAGGCGACAGACAACATTTCCCTTCTCATCCGGGGCAATCACAGCCATATCGGGGCCATGACACGCTCCACACGCCAACCAATGTTCAACGCACCGCCGTGGTCCCTGCGACTGGCGGGGCTGTTGCTGCTGATCCACCTCGCCCTCTTTCTGATGCCCGACGATCTGGCAAACACCATCGGGTCCCGGCTGGTCTTTGTTCCGGCGGCGCTGGATGCAGGTGTCCCGTATTACTGGACCCTGCTGACCTACGCGCTCATCCATGCGGATGTGGTTCACGTCGGCTTCAATGCCGCGTTGCTGCTGGCACTGGGCAGCTACGTGGAGCGCACGGTGGGCGGCGCGCTGTTCCTGCTGATCTTCAGCCTCTGCGCCATCGGCGGCGCGCTCGCGTTCTGGCTGTTGAGCGGCAATGGCGTGATGCTGGGCGCATCAGGTGGCGTCGACGGACTGATGGGGGCCGCCGCCGTGCTGCTCTACCGCAACCGGGACGCCGATCCGCGGGCGCGGATGATGATGGTGATGGTCTGCATCGTTGTCGTCATGAACCTGCTGATGGCCTTCTCCGGCGGGACCGGCGTGGCGTGGCAGGCGCATCTGGGCGGTCTGTTCTGCGGGCTGCTCTATGGCTACGCGGTGCAGAACCGCGCACCGAGAGGCATCACCCGCTAGGCATCACCACCAGTTCTTCACTGGCATGATCAGGCTGAGCGCAACCGTCTCCGAACCGGGGTTCTGGGTGCCGAGACCGGCGTTGGAAATATGGTTCAGGCTCAGACCGAGCCGCGTGCCGCCGTCAAAACGCCAGGCGAACTCGATCTGGGAGCGGAACTCCAGCAGATAGCCGAGATCCTTGCTGTTGCCCTTCATGTAGATACCTGGCGCGAAGCTGGGTGTGATGACGAAATTCTCTGACGCGAACCAGTCGATCAATACACCTGCATAGACGTGCGCGGCCTCCGCATCGTTCACCATGAAGCCACCGAAGGGCTTCAGGATGCTCAGCCCCTTGTCGTGACGATACTCCATCCGCGCGGCCAATCCCTCGTCCTCACGCTGGATAGCATCGAAGAAGCCGATGGAAAGACTGTAGAGCGGTCCGTCCTCGGATGGATCAGCCGCATTTGCAGGACCGGCGAAAAGCGCGACAATAATCGCGAACGCAACCGACCGAAGCAGTTGAATGCCAGACATGATGATTCCCTTCGTCCCCAACGCGTCCCCTGCGAGTCGTAAGGACAAAGGACGGTTCGCGCAATCCTGGCGACGGAGCCCGGGTCCGGTGACTGTGATGGTGGCAACGCTGATTGCCGCATTGATTGGCCCTCCTGCTGCTCTCGCCGCATCGCCACAGTCCCTGCCAGCAGGCGACCCTGGCATGGTGGTCGAGGTCGTGGATGGCGACACGGTCGTGCTCGACACGGGTGTGGAGGTGCGCATGGTCGGCATCCAGGCACCAAAGCTGCCGCTTGGCCGCCGCGGCTTCAAGAGCTGGCCGCTGGCGGAGGAAGCGAAGACAACGCTGGAATCCCTGGTGGCGAACCGGCGCCTCACGCCGTATTTCGGTGGTCGGCAGATGGACCGCCACGGTCGCGCACTGGCGCACCTGGTCTCGGAGGGCGGCATCTGGCTTCAGGGGGAGATGCTGCGGCTCGGCCTGGCGCGGGTCTATTCCTTCCCCGACAACACGGCTCTGGTGGAGGAGATGCTGGCACTGGAACGCGCCGCCCGCGATGCCCGCTTCGGCATCTGGAGTCATCCCTTCTATGCCTTGCGTGAGGCCGACCCGGAACAGCTTTCCGGCCTGGTGGGCACGTTCCAGCTTGTCGAGGGACGCATCCTCGATGCGGCGGAGGTGCGCGGCACGGTCTATCTGAACCACGGTAAGGACTGGCGCACCGACTACACGACCATGATTGACCGCCGGTCCATGAAGGCGTTCCGTGCTGCCGGTCTGGACCCGGCAAGCTGGTCGGGAACAAAGGTGCGTGTGCGTGGCTGGCTCCGGTCCCGCAACGGACCTATGATAGAGGCCACACATCCGCAGCAGATCGAGCTGCTGGATGAAGCAGTTGCAACCGAACGAGAGTAGTCGCGTGAGAATGCGTATCTGGAAGCCCCTTGCGACATGGCTGCCGATGGCGGTCATGGTCCTGGCCGCCGCCTGCACGACAGTCACCAATCCGGCCACCGGAGAGAGCGAACTGACAACCGTCACGCCTGCGCAGGAGCGGGCCATCGGGGCGCAGGAACATCCCAAGGTCGTCGCCGAGTTCGGCGGTGAATATGGCGATGCCGAGTTGAAAAATTACGTCAACTCCATCGGGCAAAGCCTTGCAAAGAATGCCGAACTTCCTGCGGACACATTCACCTTCACCCTGCTCGATTCACCGCTCGTGAATGCCTTCGCGCTGCCGGGCGGCTATGTCTATGTCACCCGTGGCCTGCTGACCCTGCTGAGCGATGAGTCGGAACTCGCCGGTGTCATGGGGCATGAGATCGGGCACGTCACGGCCCGGCATGGCGCCCGCCGCCAGACACGCGGCACCATCGCCAATATCCTCGCCGCCGGGGTCGGAATCCTGAGCGGCAACAGGCAGGTGGCCCAGCTTGGCCAGGTTGCGGCACAGGGTTTCATGGCCAGCTACAGCCGCGACAACGAGCGGGAGGCAGATCAGCTCGGTGTCCGCTACCTCGGCCGCACCGGCTACAGCACCTTGGGCATGGCCCATTCGCTGGAGGCAATCGGTCGTCACAGCGACCTGCTGGCGAAAGTCAGCGGTCAGGAGGCACAGAGCTTCAATTTCTTCCAGACCCACCCGCAGACGCCGGAGCGCGTCGCCAACACGGTGCAACTGGCGAAGGTCGGCCCGACCGTCCAGAACCCAGTTACCGGTCGCGACCACTATCTGAACGCCATCTCGGGCATGATCTACGGCGACAGCCCCGCGCAGGGCTTCGCGCGCGGCACACGCTTCGTGCATCCGAACATGCGGTTCGCCTTCGACGTGCCCGACGGCTTCAAGCTCGACAACCTGCCTGACGCCGTTCTGGCTGCCGGTCCCGATGGCACCCGCATCGCCTTTGACCGGGAGACGGACCGCAATGCCGTTGCCCAGTATCGGGACATGGCGAACTACATCAGCCGCAAGTGGGCGCGCGGCGCGCGGGGACGTGACCTGCGCAGCACACGGATCGGCGGGTTCCCGGCGGCCACCGCAACGGTCTTCATGACCGCGCGGAACGGCCAGCAGTTCGAGGCACGGATCGCCGCGATCCGCTTTTCCGACAGCCATATCTTCCGCTTTCTGATGGCGGCCCCGACACAGGTTGCGGGGCGCTATGCCAGGGCTTTCGACGATGCGATCTACAGCTTCCGGTCCCTGACCCCGGAACAGGCCGCCAAATACCGACCGCTCCGCGTCTATGCCTACACGGTGCGGCGCGGTGACACGGTTTCCGGACTGGCGTCCCGCATGAACATCGACCGCTTCGACGAGGAACGCTTCCGCGCCATCAATGCACTCGGTCTTGATGAAGGACTGCAGGCGGGCCAGAGGATCAAGATCATCCGCGAATAATCGCGCAAACCCGCTTCCGGGCTGATCCGCGCAGCAGCCATGCGCTTGACCGGATTGCAGGCGCGCGACAATTGAAGCGCTGGCCCGGTCGTGCTGTTGACTGGTGCCCCCCCACCCGTCGCCCCCCGGAAGGAACCTCCATGACCGATACCGTCGCCCGACCGGGCAAGATCGAGGCGACGGCGATGATGATCGCCCTGCTTGCGTCGCTGATGGCGCTCGGCCAGTTCGCGACCAACGTCTACCTGCCTTCCCTGCCGACGATCCGGGACCAGTTCGCCTCCAACGACACGATGGCGCAGCTCACCCTGACTGCTTATCTGATCGGGTTTGCGGTCATGCAGCTGTTCTACGGGCCGGTTTCGGATCGGTTCGGCCGTCGCCCGCTGCTGATCTACGGCACCTTCGTGTTCACGCTGGGCAGCCTGGTCTGCGTGCTTGCGCCCAGCATGGAGATCCTGATCGCCGGGCGGGTGACGCAGGCGGTCGGCGCAGCGGCCAGCCTGGTGGTGGCCCGCGCCGTGGTACGCGACAGCTTCGATGGCAACCAGTTGCAGCGGGTCATGGCGCTGGTCAGCATGTTCTTCGCGCTGGTGCCTGGCATGTCGCCCTTCATCGGCGGCCTCATCGAGGAATATGCGGGCTGGCGCTGGATCTTCGCGCTGACCGGCCTCGCCGGGGTCGTCGTCCTTGTCTGGATGATGCGGCGCATTCCCGAAACCCTGAAGACGCCCATGCCGCGGCTTGATCTGTCATCGGTGTTCGTGGGCTACGGCGCGGTCCTGCGCTCCGCCCATTTCCGCCGCTACGCCCTCGCCAACGCCTTCATCTTCGGTGCCATGTTCGCCTTCTTCGGTGGCTCCCCGAAGGTGTACATCGAGGTCCTGGGCGTGACGCCGAAGGAGTTCGGGTTCTATCCGCCGCTGGCCTCTGTCGGCTTCGTCATCGGCGGTTTCACGGTCAGCAAGCTGACCGGGCGCGTCAGCAGTGTCACGATCTGCAATCTGGGACTGGCGGTCCTGATCATCGGCACAGCCATCAGCGTCGTGCTGCCCCTGAGCGGCATCATCCACAAGCATGGCTTCAACCTTGCCATCGTGATCTTCGTCTCCGGCCTCGGCATCTTCCTGCCGACCGCCATGGCCAATGCCCTGCAGACCTTCCCCGAACGCGCCGGTACGGCATCCGCGATGATGGGCTTCCTGCAGATGGCAGGTGCCGCCACGGGCAGCGCGCTGGTGGGCCTGTATCAGGAGCAGGCCCCGGTCCTGACCTATCCGGTGGTCATGCTGGCCATGACCCTGGCCGCCACCTTCGTGTTCGTCGTCGAGGGGCGGCAGCGCGCGCCGACAGGCTGAGAAGAACGGTCACGCCCGCACTTCCGAAATCCATCGCGAAAAAGGCAACAACCTCCTTCCCCCGCAAGGGGGGGAAGAGAAGGAGGCACTGGAGTCCAACGGCTCAACCAACTGTCACGCCCCCGTCTGAGCCTCCCGCTGATCCATCCACTGGATCATGTCCTCGATGGCGACAACCGGCATGTCGTGCCTGCGGGCAAACTCCGTGATCTCCGGCAGGCGGGCCATGCTGCCATCCGGGTTGGCCAGTTCACACAGCACGGCGGCGGGCTTGAAACCGGCCAGTTCCGCCAGATCGACGGAGGCTTCCGTGTGACCGCGCCGGACGCGGACACCACCGTCGGCGGCACGCAGCGGAAAGACATGACCCGGGCTGGCAAGATCCGCGGCCCGCGCCTGCGGGGCGATTGCGGTCCGGACGGTGGTGACACGGTCGGCTGCCGAGACACCCGTTGTCACCCCCTCCTTCGCCTCGATGGAGACCGTGAAGGCCGTCCCCATGCGGGAGGTATTGCGCGTCACCATGGGGGCCAGCCCCAGATGGTCGATCAGGTGCCCGCGCATCGGCAGGCAGACAATGCCGCTGCATTCGCGGATCAGCATGGCCATCTGGTGCTCGCTGACGGTTTCAGCCGCGAAGACAAGATCGCCTTCGTTCTCCCGATCCTCGTCATCGACGATCAGGATACCGCGCCCCTGCCCCAGCGCCGCAATGGCTGCATCGACGCGCGCGACGGCGGTCCCGAACTGATCCAGCAATGATTGATAACCCAGTGTCTGCACGTTGCCCTCCTCCAGGCGTGACGGCCGGACTCAGGGCAACAGGTCGCGCGGATGCCGGACCCGGAACGGGACACCACTCGGCGACACACGGTCGATGGTCAGGCACGCGGGCGCACCTTTCCCTCCGACACATGCTGGCTGCATCTCTCCCATCCGGACTGTTACCGTCGGCCCCGGAATCACACCGGGTCTGCTGACCCCGGAACCGGACCACAGAAGACTGCGGTCCCTGTCCGGGCGCTCGCGGGCTTTGCACCGGTCCATCGCTGAACCCGGTGCTTACCGCCGGTCGGGATTTTCACCCTGCCCTGAGATCAAGCCAAATTTTCGACTCATAGCTCCCCCGAAGGAGAGCCCCTGAACGCTAGCAGGCACGGCTGCCCGGTCAATAGGGCGCTGTGCAAGCCTGTCATGCTGCCGCGATCTCCCGGATGATGCGGATGGTTTCTTCCGGCTGGTCGAGCAGGACGTGGTGATAGGCATCCGGCATCTCGATGAAGCTGGTGCCTGCGGGCGCGACGGAGCGCATGTAGGTCATGGTTTCGGGGGTGCAGAGCGCGCTGAGTGTGCCCCAGACGACGTGCAGCGGCACGGTCACGCGCGGAAAGCGGTCGCGCTGGTCCTGCCAGTAGCTGTCACCGAAGGCCGGATGGCCGAAGATGTTGGTCCTGGCCTTCCAGATCCAGCCGCGCGGGGTCTCCATGATACCGGTATCGGCGATGTAGTTCACCGCCCAGGCGTTCACTACCGGCTGGTCGGGGATCAGGCGAAACCGCTCCAGCGCGATTTCCCGCTTCGGGTAGCGGCGCGGGGCGATCTTCGGCGGTGCCGGACGTGCCCCGGCGATCTCCGGCGGCGGATAGATCGGCGAATCCATCATCACCAGGGCGCGGATCAGGTCCGACCGGATCTCAGCCAGGAACATGGACATGCCGCCACCGAAGCTGTGGCCGATGAGTAGCGGAGGGGCGTCGAAACCGGCGTCGGCAATGACACTGGCAATGTCCTGGGCGAAGCCTTCCGGCGTTGCATTGCGCCGCTCCTCCGAATCTCCCATTCCGGCGAAATCCATGGCGGCAACGCGATGGGTCTCGGCAAGGGCCGGTGCGATGAAGTCCCACCAGCCGGAATGCGCCGCATTGCCGTGGCAGAGGACGATGCCCGGTGCCCCTGCCGCGCCGCGCAGCCTGTAATGGATCCTCGCGCCGTCGCTTTCGACGAACCGCTGTTCCCACGGGCTTTCCACGGCCGCACGAAACCAGTCCGGCGCGGTATCTCGCCAGTTGCTCATTCTGTCCCTCCCCTAAGGCGCAAGCGCATCGTGGCGGGAATCATAGGCAGGAAAGCGTCAGGCACCCAAGCGTTTCAGGTGGCTTGCAGGGTCAAGTCTGATGCAGGTCAGGCTGCGGCCTGCTGGTTGCTGCTCTTCACGTAGCGTGTGGTGGTCTCGTGCAGCCGTTCCACCAGGATGAGCGAGAGGTTGTGCAGGATGCGCGCCGCGACGGCAGGCATCTTGTCCATCGCCTTCTGCATGGTGTCCTGCGTCAGGATCAATAGTTCCGACGGTTCGGTCGCGATGACATCCGCAGTACGGGGTGCCGCATTCAGATAGGCCATCTCGCCGAAGATCGCGCCGCGCCCGAAGGAGGCAACGCGCCGTGTTCCGTCGCGAACATCGACTGCGCCGGAGAGCAGCACATAGAGTTCATTGCCGACGTCACCCTTGGCGACGATCTTCTGGTCCTCGACACAGCCCACGACCGTCGCCAGTTTCAGGAAGCTGCAGGCATCGCGATATTCCAGCCCGACCAGCAGCGGCACGCCATGGTGCGGCACCTGGTTGAGCTTCCGTGTCAGCATGGACCAGAAGGCTTCCTCGTCCATCGCCGCCGGATGGGCGTTGTCGACAGCCTCCGGGAACGTGCGGCGAAACCAGCTCACCGCCTCGGCGTCATGGTCAAGGGTCCGGGCGATGGACTGAAAGGGCGACTTGACCTGCGCCATGTGTCCCAGATCGCCGGTGGGCAGCACCATGGGTGTCCGCATACCACCCGATTCATCCTCGAAACTGGCGCCCAGGCGGCGATAGCCAAGACGCTCCAGCAATGCGATTTCGGAGGCAGTAGCATGGGTGAAATCGAAAACGCTCTTCTTCGCTGTGGCGATCTTGTAGGCGGCTGACATCAGCAGGCGCGTCAAGCGGCTGTCGGGAACTTCCGGATCGACCACCAGATGTTCGGTCAGGGAGACAGTCGGATCGACGAGTCCCGAGAATTCACCCATCGGCAGTCGTTCGCGTGCCAGTGCAGGCATGTCGGCGAGCGGTCCGGCGATCACCCGCACGGCGGCGGCGGTGCGTCCGGAGTGGGTCAGATAGATATGGAGCGCCCCGCGGTCACTGGGGTCATCCACCCGCTTCGCCTGCCGGTCGGCGAAGGCGACATTGCGCCCCATGCCTTCGACCAGAACGCGATAGCGCAATTCCTGAATGGCCCGGACTTCTTCCGCAGTGCGGGCGATCAGGACCTGAAGCTCTGAGGGACTGGACATGGTCGCAGCCTGACACACAGCAGTTGAGAACCGGTTAAGGCCATGCATGATCATGGCCGGACACGAGCGGGGAGATACAGGAATGCTTGATCAGGGACTGGCGGCGATTGCGGCAGCACTGGCTGCGGGGGAGACCACGTCGGCTGAACTGGTGGAGGCCAGCCTGGAAGCGGCTCGCCGCGATCAGGGGCCGACCGCCATCATGACCCTGCATGCGGCGCGCGCGCAGGCAGAAGCCGCAGCCATCGACGCGATGCGCAAGGCGGGTCGGGAGGTGCGCCCCCTCGCCGGTATTCCCTTCACCATCAAGGATCTGTTCGACGAGCAGGGACACGTCACCACGGCAGGCTCCAGGGCATTGAGCGACAGCGCCCCCGCCGACGTCGATGCGCCCACTGTGACCCGATTGCGCCGGGCCGGACTGGTGATCATCGGCCGGACCGTGATGACGGAGTTCGCCTATTCCGGTCTGGGTCTGAACCCGCACTATGGAACACCCCTGTCGCCCTGGGACCGGCAGACGGGCCGCATTCCGGGCGGCTCCACCTCCGGCGGCGCGGTCAGTGTCGCGGACGGCATGGCCGCGGCAACGCTTGGTACGGATACGGGCGGTTCCTGCCGCATCCCCGCCGCCTTCTGCGGGCTGACAGGGTTCAAGCCGACACAGGCGCGGGTGCCGCTGACGGGTGCCACGCCGCTCTCGCACTCCCTCGATTCCATTGGACCACTGGCGCGAGACGTCAATTGCTGCGCAACACTGGACGACATCCTGGCCGGAGGTGCTGGCAAGCCCGAGCTGGCGCGTGACCCGCGCAGCATGACGTTCCTGGCCCCCACCAACTACGTGCTCGACGGCATGGACGATACCGTGGCCGCGGCGATGGATGGCGCGCGACGGCGGCTGACGGACGCTGGCGCGCGCATTGTCGACATGCACCTGCCGGAACTCGATGAACTGCCCGGCCTCAATGCCGCCGGCGGTTTCGCGGCGGCGGATTCCTTCGCCTGGCACCGTGGCCTGATCGAACGACGTGGGGAAACCTACGACCGCCGGGTCATCGGGCGCATTCAACGTGGCGCCGCGATCAGTGCCGCCGACTACATCGACCTGATGCAGGCGCGGCAGGCGATGATGCAGTCGGTGGCACTGGCCATGCGCGGCTGTGACGCCATCCTGACGCCGACTGTGCCGATCATGGCTCCGCCCCTGAGCACTTTCGACGGGGATGACGATGCCTACACGACACTGAACCTGCTGTGCCTGCGCAACCCGAGTATCGGCAACTTCCTGAACTGCCCGTCGATCAGCCTGCCCTGCCACCGTCCCGGGGAAGCCCCGGTCGGTCTGATGCTGACAGGCATGCAGAATCACGACCGGGTCCTGTTTCAGGTCGCCGCGGGGGTGGAGGCGGTGCTGCGCGGCTGATCCTCGACCGCACGGCAGCCAAGGCCGATCATGGTCTCCCGCAGGGCATCTTCCAGCGGAGTGTGGGGCTCTGCACCGATCAGTTCCCGCAGCCGCGTGTTGTCCAGCGCGATGGAATTCTGCCAGAGGTAGCGCATCTCCCGCAGTTCACGGCACAGTGGCACCACCGGGGAAAGCGCGGAGATGATCCACCAGGGCAGTGGTTTCACCTTCGCGCCGGGAACGCCACCCGCTGCGGCCACAGCGCGCGCGAAGTCGCCCCCTTCGTCAAACCAGTGTCCGGCCATGTGGACCACTTCCATGTCCCGCAACCGGTCCGGTACCTGCAGCAGACGCAGAACTGTCTCCGCGAAGTCGGGCAGATAGGCCCAGGCGTGGCCGACACCGGCAGTTCCGGGATCACGGACGACCCCGGGGGCCTTGCCCGGTCGGACCATGCCGTTCGACAGCCAGGACGCCGGCGCATAAGGCCCGAAGAAGTCGCCGGCGCGCAGCACGATTGCCCGCAGGCCTTCGCGGCAGGCGTCTTCGAGCATCTGCTCCATCTGCCTGCGCACCGCGCCTTTCCTGCTTACCGGGTTCTGGGGCGCGCCCTCATGCAGCACGGGAAAGGCATCCGGTCCGAAGTTGTAGATATTGCCCGGCAGGATCAGGCGCGCGCCGACTGCCTGGGCCGCCTCGATGCTGTTCTGCAGCATGTGCGGCGCCGTCTTCGCCCAGTTGCGATAACCGGGGGGATTGGCACCGTGAAAGATCACGTCGGCGCCCTGCGCTGCCTCCAGGACATCTGCCGCCGCCATCGCATCGCCCTGCACCCAGCGGATCGCCGAAGCGGCCGGGCGGTCATCGACATGTCTGCGGGTCAGCGCGGTGACCTGCCATCCCTGACGTATGCAGGCTGAAGCCAGCGCGGCGCCTGCGCCACCTGTGGCACCGATGATCAGTATGTGTCGGGTCATGAGCCGGGTCTCCCTCTCTTCGCTCCAATTGATGACAGAAAGATGGTGCATGACCATTCATAAGATAATTGCCTAAAAACACATTCTATCCATACAATAATGTATGGAATTCACCTGGGACACATGCCGCAGCTTTCTTGCCGTCCTGCGCACCGGATCACTGTCAGCTGCGGCGCGGCAGCTTGGCCTGACCCAGCCGACGATCGGGCGGCATGTCGACCAGCTGGAGGAGACCACCGGTGCCGCACTGTTCACACGGGCGCGGAACGGGCTGACGCCGACGGCGACCGCGCTGGCGCTCCGTCCCCACGCCGAGGCCATGGAATCCGCCGCTGCCGCCATGATCCGTGCCAGCAGTGGCGCTGCCGGTGAAGCCAGGGGCACCGTACGCCTGACGGTCAGCCGGTTCATCGGGTCGGAAGTCCTGCCGCCGATGCTTGCCCGGTTCAGGGACAGGCAGCCGGAGATCGATATCGAACTGGTGCTGTCCGATTCGCCCCTGAACCTGCTGACGCGGGAGGCGGATATCGCAATCCGCATGGCGCGGCCAAGCCAGACGGGCCTGGTTGCGCGCATGCTCGGAACTGTCGAGGTCGGCCTGTTTGCGCACCGGGACTACCTCGACAGGTTCGGTATGCCGACCGACTTCGAGGCGCTGAAACAGCACCGGGTGATCGGATATGACACCACGCCCTATCTGGAACGGGCCATGCGTCACGCAGGTCTGGAGGTGGAGCGCCAGGACTTCGCGATTCGTGTCGACGTCGAATCTGTACAGATCGCCCTGATACGCGCGGGATTCGGTCTTGGCGGCTGTCAGGTCCCACTGGCCGCGCGGGACCCGGGTCTGGTAAGGGTGTTGCCGGACGTGCTGAACTTCCGGCTGGAGGTCTGGCGCGCGATGCACGGGGACATGCGTGACAGTCTGCCGGTGAGGTTGATGGCGGCCCATCTGGACCGGGAATTCAGGGCCTATCTGAGGGACGCGGCACCCCCCGAAACAGAGGCCGGAAACAGGGCGTGAAGCGAGGGTTTCCGCGGGCTTCAGGCCCCTTCCGGATTATGCGACATATCGCCCCTGTGGTGCCGCGTGACTCGGGACTAAGGTCCGGCCCGGCTATAGTTTGCCGTGCTTTTTTGCTGGCTGTTGAACCGCTTGGGGTGGTGCGCAGCCGGTCGGGATACCGGAAGGGTCGGGGTCCCAATGCCAAATGGATTGAGGGAGCGAAACGCGTGAAACGTTTCTTTCTGACGATGGTGGGTCTGTTCGTGATGACGGGACAGGCCATGGCCGAGATGGGCAAGGCGGAGCAGTGGCAGCTCAACCTGCAGGAAGCTGCATCGCCGCTGATGCACAGCGTGCATGATTTCCACGACATCCTGCTGGTGGTGATCACGCTGATCACCCTGTTTGTGCTGGCATTGCTGATCTGGGTGATGGTGCGCTTCAACGAGAAGGCGAACCCGGTACCGTCGAAGACATCGCACAACACACTGATTGAAATCGTCTGGACGGTCGTGCCGGTGCTGATCCTGGTGATCATCGCCATTCCGTCATTCCAGCTGCTCTACCAGTCCGATGACGTTGCCGAGTCCGAAATGACGCTGAAGGTGACCGGATACCAGTGGTACTGGGGTTACGAATATCCCGACCATGGCGGCATCAGCTTCGAGGCCTACATGAAGGCCGATGACGAACTTCAGCCCGGGGAGCCCCGTCTGCTGACGACTGACTCACCCGTCGTCATTCCGGTGAAGACCAACATCCAGGTCCTCGTGACCTCCGCTGATGTCGGTCATTCGTGGGCGCTGCCTGCCAATGGGCACAAGACCGACGCATGGCCTGGCCGCATCAACCACCTGCCCCTCTATATCGAGGAGCCGGGGATGTACTACGGCCAGTGCTCCGAACTCTGCGGTCGCAACCACGGCTTCATGCCGATCATGGTCAAGGCCGTGACCAAGGATGAATTCGATGCCTGGGTGCAGACCCAGCAGGCGAGCATGGGCATCACGGACAAGTCCGTTGATGTCGCCCGTATCACCACAGACTGATCCGCCGCGAACGGAAACCTAGTTAGAGAAAGGGCCGAAAGATGAGCTACATCGGCAAATCCGTCGACAGCCACGGCAATCCGCGCGGTTGGAAGCGGTTCGTCTACTCCACCAACCACAAGGACATCGGCACGATGTACCTGATCTTCGCGATCATCGCGGGGATCATCGGCGGTGCCATGTCCATGGCCATGCGCATCGAACTGCAGTCTCCCGGTGACGGGATTCTGGGCGGTGACCATCACCTGTTCAACGTGCTGATCACGGCCCATGGCCTGATCATGATCTTCTTCATGGTCATGCCGGCACTGATCGGCGGCTTCGGCAACTGGTTCGTGCCGCTGATGATCGGGGCGCCGGACATGGCCTTCCCGCGCATGAACAACATTTCATTCTGGCTGCTGCCGGTTGCGCTGAGCCTGCTGGTCATTTCCACCTTCGTCCCCGGCTCCGCCAGCGGCGACGGTGCAGGTACCGGCTGGGTGATCTATCCGCCACTCAGTTCCGGCCTGGGGCATCCCGGACCGGCAATGGATTTCGCCATCCTGGCGCTGCATGTCGCCGGTGCCTCGTCCATCTTGGGTGCGATCAACTTCATCACGACCATCTTCAACATGCGCGCGCCGGGCATGACCCTGCACCGGATGCCGCTGTTCGCCTGGTCGGTGCTGATCACCGCATTCCTGCTGCTGCTGTCGCTGCCGGTTCTGGCCGGTGCCATCACGATGCTGCTGACCGACCGCAACTTCGGTACCGGCTTCTTCGTGGCAGACATGGGCGGTGACCCGATCCTGTTCCAGCATCTGTTCTGGTTCTTCGGTCACCCTGAGGTCTACATCCTGATCCTGCCGGGCTTCGGCATCATCAGCCACATCGTCTCGACCTTCTCGAAGAAGCCGGTCTTCGGCTACCTCGGCATGGCCTATGCCATGGTCGCCATCGGTGTGGTCGGGTTCGTCGTCTGGGCGCATCACATGTACACGGTCGGTCTTGACGTCGACACGCGGGCCTATTTCACCGCTGCGACCATGGTCATCGCGGTGCCGACGGGCGTGAAGATCTTCAGCTGGATTGCCACCATGTGGGGCGGCTCCATTTCCTTCCGCACGCCCATGGTCTGGGCCATCGGCTTCATCTTCCTGTTCACCCTTGGCGGTGTAACGGGTGTGGTTCTGGCCAATGCCGGTATCGACAATGCGATGCATGACACCTACTACGTGGTCGCCCACTTCCACTACGTGCTGTCCATGGGTGCCGTGTTCGCGATCTTCGCCGCCTGGTACTACTGGTTCCCGAAGATGACCGGCTACATGTACTCGGAATTCTGGGGCAAGGCCCACTTCTGGGTGACCTTCGTCGGCGTGAACATCCTGTTCTTCCCGCAGCATTTCCTGGGTCTGGCCGGCATGCCGCGCCGTATCCCGGACTATGCGGATGCCTATTCGGGCTGGAACGAGGTTTCCTCCTACGGTGCCTATATCGCCGGTGTCGGTGTACTGGTATTCCTGTTCGGTGTTGCGGAGGCCTTCATGGCCAAGCGCAAGGTCGGCAACAACCCGTGGGGTGAAGGTGCGACGACACTGGAGTGGACACTTCCCTCCCCGCCGCCGTTCCATCAGTACGAGGATCTGCCCGTGGTGCGTGAGCGCCAGCAGGGCTGATCGAAACCACCCAACCGACCAGGTATTGGCAAAGCATGATGAGCGACATCACCTATTCATCCGAAGAAGGCAGCCGCGCTGCCTCGCGGCAGGCCAGCGCGGGCGACTATTTCGCCCTGCTGAAGCCGCGGGTGATGTCGCTCGTTCTCTTCACCGGCCTGATCGGTGTGATCGTGGCACCGGGCGAGATTCACCCGGCAATGGCGGTCATCGCGCTGATCTGCATCGCCGTCGGCGCAGGTGCCTCGGGCGCAATGAACATGTGGTTCGATGCGGACATCGACGCCGTCATGGAGCGGACGCAGCAGCGCCCGATCCCTGAAGGCCGCATCACCCCGCAGGAAGCCCTGACGTTCGGCCTGTTCCTGTCCGCCGCCTCCGTCTTCACGATGGGGTTGCTGGTCAATCTGGCCGCTGCCGGTCTGCTTGCCTTCACGATCTTCTTCTATGTCGTCATCTACACCATGTGGCTGAAGCGCCTGACGGTGCAGAACATCGTCATCGGTGGCGCCGCCGGCGCATTCCCGCCGGTCATCGGCTGGGCTGCTGTCACCGGTGGCCTCGAACTGCCCGCATGGACCATGTTCCTGCTGATCTTCCTGTGGACCCCGCCGCACTTCTGGGCGCTGGCCCTGTTCCGCAGTGGTGACTATGCGCGGGCCGGTGTGCCCATGCTGCCGGTCGTCCGCGGGGAGAAGTCCACCCGCAGGCAGATCGTCGGCTACAGCTTCCTGATGCTCGCCGCCTCCTTCGCGCCGCTGTTCCTGGGTGTCGGCGGTATCGCCTATCTGGCCGGTGCCGTACTTCTGGGCGCGGCTTTCCTGTTCATTGCCTTCATGCTGCTGCGGGAGCAGAAGGGAACCTATCGCTGGGCGGGCCGCCTGTTCGGCTTCTCCATCTTCTACCTGTTCGCGCTGTTCGCTCTGCTGCCGTTCGGCCCTGCCCTGATGCAGGCGGGATGAGCAACATGGCCCTGACCCCTGAGGACGAAAAGCGCCGTCACGGTCGCAATCGCGCCATTGCCCTGGCACTGGCCGCATTCGTGATTCTCATCTTTGTCGGTTCCGTTGTGAAGATGACCAATGGCGTCATCCCGCAGCTGGATGTGGAGATCGGTCGATGAGCGGCCAGGTCACACGCAGCGACCGACGCAATCGCAAGCTGGTATTTGCCTGTGTCGGCACGGTCGGCCTGATGCTCGGCGCATCCTATGCATCGGTGCCGCTGTATGACCTGTTCTGCCGCGTGACCGGATACGCTGGCACCACGCAGCAGGCGACCACCGGTGCTGACCATCTGGGCAAGCGCATGGTGACCGTGCAGTTCGATGCCAATGTGGCGCGCGGCATGCCCTGGGATTTCAAGCCCGTGCAACGCGAGTTGAAGCTGCGCACCGGCGAGACCGCTATCGCCTACTACCGTGCGACCAACAATACGGACCGCACCGTCATCGGCACGGCGACCTTCAACGTGACGCCGCTGAAGATCGGGTACTATTTCACGAAGATCGACTGCTTCTGCTTCACCGAGCAGGTACTGGCGCCGGGGCAGACGGTCGACATGCCGGTCCAGTTCTTCGTGGATCCGGAAATGGAAGACGACAGCAACGCGGACGAGGTGAAACTGATCACCCTGTCCTACACATTCTTCGAGCGGCCGCCTGAGCAGGCCGAATCGTCAACGATCCAGGTGAGTGCCGTTCAGGAATGAATGGCGAGGGTTAGGGAGCTGGAAAATGGCAGACGCACACGCCAAGAATCATGACTACCATCTGGTAGATCCAAGTCCGTGGCCGATTGTGGGGTCGATCTCGGCCTTCATCATGGCCGTAGGTGCCATCACGTCCCTGCATGCGGCAGAGGGCGAGGGGATGGTCGAGGGGATCGTCTTCTGGGTCGGCCTGCTGGGCGTCCTCTACACCATGTTCGCGTGGTGGCGGGATGTGGTTTCGGAGGCGGAACACAAGGGCGACCACACTCCGGTCGTGCAGCTGCATCACCGCTACGGCATGGTGCTGTTCATCGCGTCGGAGGTCATGTTCTTCGTCGCCTGGTTCTGGGCCTTCTTCAACGCCAGCCTGTTTCCGACAGATGCCATAGGCGGTCACTGGCCGCCGGAGGGGATCGAGGTCTTTGATCCCTGGCACCTGCCGTTCCTGAACACGGTCATCCTGCTGCTGTCCGGCACCACCGTGACCTGGGCGCATCACGCGCTTGTCTCCGGCGATCGCAAGGGCCTGGTGAACGGCCTGATCTGCACCGTCATCCTCGGCGCTCTGTTCAGCTGTGTGCAGGCCTACGAGTATGCGCATGCACCGTTCAGCTTCACCGGCGGCATCTATGGCTCGACCTTCTACATGGCCACCGGTTTCCACGGTTTCCACGTGCTTGTCGGGACGATCTTCCTGCTGATCTGCCTGATCCGGGCCATGCGCGGGCATTTCAAGCCCGACCACCACTTCGGCTTCGAGGCGGCGGCCTGGTACTGGCACTTCGTTGATGCGGTCTGGCTGTTCCTCTTCTTCGCCATCTACTGGTGGGGCGGTTCAGGTGGCGTGGTCCATCACGGCTGATCCGTCTCTCTTCTGACGATCACGGGGCCGCGTCGACGAACATGTCGGCGCGGCCCCCTGTGTTTCAGGAGCACGGTCTTTCAGAAGCACTGTCTTTCAGAAGCACTGTCTTTCAGGTCCACCCAGAGCGCACACCAGAATCCCAGTCACCAACCCGAACAGGTCCGGCAATGAACGAATCCTATGTCTCCCCCTTACGCGCAGGATTGACCGCCCGTTGCCCGCGGTGCGGCGAAGGAAAGCTGTTCAGCGGTTACCTGGAGGTTGCCGACGGCTGCGACGTCTGCGAACTGGACTATTCGCACGTGAATTCCGGTGATGGCCCCGCCGTCTTCATCATCCTGATCATGGGTGCGGTCACCGTCACCCTCGCCCTGCTGGTGGAGGTGAATTTCGAGCCACCGCTGTGGCTGCATGTCGTGCTCTGGGCGCCATTCATACTCGGTGGCTCCCTCGCCCTGCTGCGCCCCTTCAAGGCAACGATGATCGCGCTGCAGTTCAAGTACGCGGCATCGCAGGATGTCGATGTCGAATAGGCGTCGGCTCGGCGGCCTGCCACTGATCAGCGTGATTGCGTCCATTGCGGCGGCGCTTGCAACATCTCTGCTCACGCTGCCTTCCCTGATCGAATACTGGATCAGTCTCAGTCAGGCCGGGCCGTCGGTACAGACGCTGGTGCTCGACTGGCCACGCCTGGGTGTGCTTTCCCTGATTCCGGTGATGGCGGCGGCTCTGCTGCTGTTCGTGCTGCTGACCGGCACGGAGGTCGACCGATGGCTCTATGCCTGCATTGGAACATCCGTGCTCTCGATCCTGTTCACCGGTCTGCAACTGGTGCGCCACGGGGAGAGCATGTTCATCCACTCCGGTATCGCGACCCAGCTTGTCTATCAGGCGGAGGGCTGGCACGGCCTGGGTGTCCTGCTGGCGCTGCCGCTCGGCATCGTGGCGTCCCTGCTTGGCGTACCCCGGTTCGCCGCCGCGCCCGGTAGCCGCATCGCCGCCTGGGTGCTGACATGCTACTGGCTGTTTCTCACAATTCTCTGGCTGGCCATGCTGCTTACCTGGCGTGACCTCCAGTCCGGCTGAGCCCGACACTACGCACCCGACAACCTGTCACGGAAACCGACAATTGCGATCCTTCCGCCCCTCCATATGGCTGACCCTGGCCTGGTTCCCGTCCCTGATCATCCTGCTGGGCCTCGGCACCTGGCAGATGGAACGGCGTGCGTGGAAGCTGGACCTGATACATGACATCGACGCCCGGATGCAGGAAGCCCCCGTACCCCTGCCCGCGCGCATCCAGGATCCGTCTGCCTGGCGTTTCAGGTCGGTCAGCGTCAGCGGGCGGTTCCTGCATGAGGCGGAGGCGCATCGTGTCGCCCAGCCACGCCAGGGCACCAACGGCTATCAGGTCCTCACGCCGTTGCTGCGCGACAACGGGACAGCCGTCGTGGTGGACCGTGGCTGGATTCCGAAGAACCTGAAGGATCCTGCATCACGCCAGGCCGGACAGGTGCAGGGTGAGGTCACACTGACCGGCATTGTCCGCCTGAAGGGCGAGCAGACCATGTTCGTGCCTGACAATGAACTGGACACCAATACCTGGTTCTTTGTCGATCTGGAGGCCATGCAGGCCCGTGCCGGTGTCCCGCTGCAGCAGGTCTATCTGGTGCAGAGCAGCAGCGACCTGACCTGGCCTGACGCAGCAGCGCCATCGTTCAGCCTGCGCAACAGCCACCTGGAATATGCCTTCACCTGGTACAGCATGGCCGTGATCATGACCGTCATCTACGTGATGATGGGCCTGGCGCGCGGGCGGGAGAGAAGTTCGAAATGACCGCGCAGACAGACGCCCTGGGCAGCCTGAAGGACCGCTTTCGCCGCCGCAGCCTGATCGAGGATGCGCTGGCCATGCTCTACTGGGACCGCTCCACCCTGATGCCGGACGGTGCCGCGGACGCCCGCACGGATCAGATCGCCGAGCTGACCCGCATGGCGCGCGAGATCCTGGTCGCCGCCGAGACTTCGGACCTGCTGGATCAGGCAGAACAGGCAACAGCAAGCCTCGCCCCTCTCGATGCACGTGATCTGCATCTGATGCGGCGGGCCTTCCTGCTGGAAACCGCCGTTCCGGCTGACCTCGTGGAAGCCGCGCAACGGGTCGGCGCGCGCTCGGAGATGGCCTGGCGGCAGAACCGTGCAGCCAATGACTTTGCCGCCCAGCAGCCGTTCCTGCAGGAAATCATGCGCCTGACGCAGGAGACGGCGAAGGTGCGTGGCGCGGCCATGGGGCTCGCCCCCTATGACGCGCAACTGGAACTGTTCGAACCGGGTCTGCGTGATACGGAAGTCACACCGGTCTTCGCCGACCTGAAGCGCTGGCTGCCGGACCTGGTGCAGCAGATCCTGGACCGTCAGGCGCAGGCACCGGAGCCGACGGAGCCCGCCGGCCCCTTCCCCGTCCCCATGCAGAAGGAACTGGGTGAGGGTTTCATGCGGGCGCTGGGGTTCGACTTCACCCGCGGCCGCCTGGACGAGAGCCTGCATCCCTTCACCGGCGGCATTCCCGACGACAGTCGCCTGACAACGCGCTACGCCACCGATGGCTTCGCAGAGGCCATGATGGGCATCCTGCACGAGACCGGGCACGCACTCTACGAACAGGGCCTGCCCGCCGACCGTCGTCATCGCATGGTGGGCCGGTCCGGCGGCATGGCACTGCACGAGAGCCAGTCCCTTGTCATCGAGATGCAGCTCTGTCGTGGGCCCGCGTTCCTCGACCACGCCCTGCCCCTGATCCGCCAGACATTCGGCGACCAGCCCGCACTGGAAACCGCGAACTTCAACCGGCTGACCACACGGGTCGAACGGGGTTTGATCCGCGTTGATGCGGACGAGGCAACCTATCCGCTGCACATCATCCTGCGGCACGGCATCGAGAAGGCGCTGCTGTCCGGCGACCTCGCGATTGCCGATCTGCCGGGTGCCTGGAACGACGGCATGGCCGACATCGTGGGGATCAGGCCCGCCGACAACCGCAATGGCTGTCTGCAGGACATTCACTGGATGGACGGTGCCATTGGCTATTTCCCGACCTACACGCTGGGTGCGCTTGCCGCCGCCCAGCTGATGGCGGCCATGCGCTCCGCCCTGCCCGACCTGGACAGCCAGGTCCGCGCAGGCGACTTCTCGCAGTTGCTCGGCTGGCTCCGCAGGCATGTCCACACACGCGGTCTGGATGCTACGACGGGGGAGATCATCCGCGATGCCACGGGCAGTCCGCTGGCCGCCGATGCCTTCCGGACGCATCTGGAAGCCCGCTACCTGAACTGATCGCGGTTCAGAGCCTGGGCATGATCTGCTCGGCGAACTCCCGGAAGTTCTCCCGCATGAAGGCACGTGGCGGCAACAGCGTGACTTCCTTCAGCCCCGCCGCCTGCAACTGTCCGATCCGCTCGACGATCTCGTCCGGTTCGCCGACCAGGCCGCCTGCGATGCGGATCATGTCCGGCGTGATGAAACGCCGTTCCTCCGGCGGGCAGAAGGCGCAATGGCCGCGGTGCAGCATCTGGTGGCGGCGTTCGGCGGGCATGCTGGTCTCGACGTAGTTGCGATAGTCCTCCCAGACGCCGCGCACCCGCGACGAGACAAAATCATCGCGGCCCCATTCCTGATAGAGCTCGTACCAGTAGTGCAGCGTCGAGACGACGGCGGAGTCCACGTGATCGATCACCCGCTCGCTTTCCAGCGTCTCACCCGGCTTCAGGACGCAGGAGAATGTCAGCGCCGCCACGTGAAAGTCATCCGTGACCTCACGCCCGGCTTCCGCCGCACCTTCCCGGATGGTGTCGAGATTGCGTGCCAGCACACCCAGCGGTTCGTTGCCCGCACAGATCCGGCCATCACCATAGGCCCCGGCGGCCTTCAGCGCCTTCGGGCCGTTGGCACCGACATAGATCGGTACCGGATCATCCAGGTTCAGGCATTCCAGCTCCCGGTCCAGAAAGCGGATCGGTCGGGTCTCGCCATTCAGTTCATGCGCGACCTCTTCCCCCTGCAGCAGGCCGCGCACGACCCGCAGGTAGTCGCGGAACGCCTTCGCCTTCACGGGACGCGCCCCCATGATCCGCATGGCGGTGTGCCCGGTGCCGATGCCGAGGAACGTCCGCCCCGGCGCAAGCCTGTTGATGGAGGCGATGGAGTGGGCCGTGACGGGCGCCAGGCGCGTACCCGCAATGGCAACCCCGGTTCCAAGCCTGATCCGGCTGGTGTGATGCGCCGCCAGCGCCAGCGTCGCGTAGGCATCCGACCAGATCATCTGGCTGTCCGGTGCCCAGCCATGATCGAACCCGAGGTTCTCCATCTCCGGAAATATCTGCCAGTCGTCGATCTTCGTCGCGACCATGCCGCCGATTTTCATGTGCCATCTCCCCATCCGTCACTTCCCCGACTCTGCATCGCGGGGTTAGTGTCTGGCAATCGCCTGCACAGGAAGCCAGCCATGCCCGTCGCCAACGCCCTCTCCTTTCCCGAATGTCTGCCCGCCGGATATGACAACCTGCCCAGTGAGCCGACATTCGATCCCGCGCGCCACCTTGCGCTGGAACATCCGACGGAACGGGTAAGCCTGGCCGATCTCGGCTATGCGGACGCGGAGATCGCGGCCTGCCCCTCCGATCTCGCAATCACCTCGCCATTCCGCGTGCTGAGTGACGAGGGCGCGGCATGTCTGCTGGAGGTGGCGCGGCAGTTAGCACCCTTCGCGGTATCGGTGCAACGGATCGAGCGCATGGTCCGGGGCGGCACCTACCGTTCGCGTTTCCTGCGTGACCTCTGCCAGTCGCCGGATGTGAATGCCTTCATGTCGGAAGTGTTCGGCGCACCGCTGCTGCCCCACACCATCCCGCACCAGCTTGGCCATCTGAACTTCAACCCGACCCAGGTCGGGCGGAACGTGGACAAGTGGCACACCGACACGCTGCGCATCGACTACGTGATGTTCGTGACCGATCCGCGCGCGGTCCAGGGTGGCGAGTTCCAGTATTTCAACGGCACGAAGCACGAGATGAAGGCCCTGGCCGAGGCGGGACAGCCGATTCCGGCGGACCGCATGGTTTCACCCGCCCTGCCCGGCCCCGGCTACGCAGTGCTGCAGCAGGGCAACATGGTGGTGCATCGAGCCAGGGGCCTGAGGGAAGCGGCAGAGCGCATCACCATGGTCAATGGCTATGTCCCCGGCGAAATCGGCTTCCCCGACTTCACCCGCTACGATCAGCTCTATCTCGCCGACCCGCACCATGTGGTGACGGAGGAATACGCCCGCCATATCTCATGGATGGGCCGGGAGATGCTGAGCCACCGCATCGACAACCCCGCCTTCACGGACGACCGGACGCAGGAGGCGGAACGCTTCGAGCAACTGGCGGCACTGTTCTCTGGCGCGGCGGAACAGATCCGCAATGCGGGAACGGCAACGGAAGAGCATTTCGGCGACGGGGAATAGAGCGCGGACAAGTTCCTGAGGCGGTGTGACGCTCGGTCTCGATCCTCTCAACCTCTTGTATGTGACTTGCAAGTCCGGTCCGCACGCCCGATCGCCCACGCCTGAGCGGCACTGCTGGATGCCCGGATCAAGTCCGGGCAAGGCGTTGATGGGGCGGGGCGGCAGGACATGCGCTGCTGAAATGCCCAACGAAAAGGGCCGCGCCCGGTTTCCCGGACGCGGCCCCTTCATGTCGAGACTGAATGGTCCCGGACGGATGATTACATCATGCCGCCCATGCCACCCATGCCGCCCATGTCGGGCATGCCGCCGCCGCCGCCGGCGCCGCCCTTGTCGTCCGGCAGATCAGCGACCATGGCTTCGGTCGTGATCAGCAGTCCGGCGATGGAGGCTGCGTCCTGCAGTGCAGTACGGACAACCTTGGTCGGGTCGATGACACCGGCCTTGACCAGGTTCTCGTACTTCTCCGACTGGGCATTGAAGCCGAAGTTGTTGTCCTTCTGGTCCAGCAGCTTGCCGGCCACAACGGCACCATCAACACCGGAGTTCTCGGCGATCTGACGGGCCGGAGCCTGCAGCGCACGACGAACGATCTCGATACCGACCTTCTGGTCGCCGTTGTCGCCTTCCAGGCCCTCCAGGGCACGGACGGAGTACAGCAGCGCGGTACCGCCACCGGGGACGATGCCTTCCTCGACGGCCGCGCGGGTTGCGTGCAGGGCGTCGTCGACGCGATCCTTGCGCTCCTTCACTTCCGTCTCGGTCGCTCCGCCAACCTTGATCACGGCAACACCGCCGGCCAGCTTGGCCAGGCGTTCCTGCAGCTTCTCACGGTCGTAATCGGAGGTGGTTTCCTCGGTCTGGCGACGGATCTGGCCACAGCGCGCCTGAATGTCGTCCTTGTCACCGGAACCATCGATGATGGTGGTGTCTTCCTTGTTGATCTGGACCTTGTCGGCCTGACCCAGCATCTCCAGCGTGATGGTCTCGAGCTTGATGCCCAGATCTTCGGAAATCACCTGGCCACCGGTCAGGATGGCGATGTCTTCCAGCATGGCCTTGCGGCGATCGCCGAAGCCCGGTGCCTTGACGGCAGCGATCTTCAGGCCGCCACGCAGCTTGTTGACGACCAGGGTGGCCAGCGCCTCGCCCTCGACATCCTCTGCAATGATCAGCAGCGGACGCTGGGACTGAACGACGGCTTCCAGGATCGGCAGCATCGGCTGCAGGCTGGACAGCTTCTTCTCGTGCAGCAGGATGTAGGGCTTCTCCAGCTCCACGGTCATCTTGTCGGCATTGGTCACGAAGTACGGTGACAGGTAGCCACGGTCGAACTGCATGCCCTCGACGACGTCCAGCTCGGTCTCGAGGCCCTTGGCCTCCTCGACCGTGATGACGCCTTCCTTGCCGACCTTCTCCATCGCCTCGGCAATGATGCGGCCGATCTCGGCCTCGCCATTGGCGGAGATGGTGCCAACCTGGGAAACCTGGTCGTTGGAGGTGACGGCGGTCGAACGGGTCTTGAGATCCGCGACGACGGCGGCAACAGCCGTGTCAACGCCACGCTTCAGATCCATCGGGTTCATGCCCGCGGCAACCGACTTCAGACCCTCGCGCACGATGGCCTGGGCCAGCACGGTCGCGGTGGTGGTGCCGTCACCGGCCTCGTCATTTGTCCGGGAAGCCACTTCGCGCACCATCTGTGCGCCCATGTTCTCGAACTTGTCCTTCAGTTCGATTTCCTTCGCGACCGTCACACCGTCCTTGGTGATGCGCGGAGAGCCGAAGGACTTCTCGATGACAACGTTACGACCCTTGGGGCCGAGGGTGACCTTCACCGCATCGGCCAGGATATCGACGCCGCGCAGCATCTTGGTGCGCGCGTCGGTACCGAATTTGACGTCCTTGGAAGCCATGTGTTCCTGCTCCTTGTCTCAATTTGCCGATGCACCCGAAGGTGCCCCGGCCATCATCCTGTGTGTCGGGGAGAGCGGCGTGACGCCGGATCAGCCTTCGATGACACCCATGATGTCGGATTCCTTCATGATCAGCAGCTCTTCGCTGTCGATCTTGACCTCGGTGCCGGACCACTTGCCGAACAGGACGCGGTCGCCTGCCTTCAGGTCCAGGGCAACGACTTCGCCCTTGTCATTGCGTGCGCCATTGCCCACGGAGACGACTTCGCCTTCCATCGGCTTTTCCTTGGCGGTGTCGGGGATGATGATCCCACCAGCGGTTTTCTCTTCGGATTCGAGGCGGCGAACCACCACGCGGTCGTGCAAAGGCCTGAAGCCCATCGTCTGTACCCTCCCTCGGATTGGATACTGTGTGTCCTGAGTGCCGTTAGCACTCGTATCGAATGAGTGCTAACGGCAGTGCGGACTTAAGAAGCGGAGGCTTCTGTGTCAACGGATTTGGTGAAAAATTCACGCGCCGAGCAAATTCGCCTGCCCTGGAAACGCATGTCCACCCTTCGGTTTGTGGTCACATTCCGAACGTGTAGGTGAGGAACAGGCCGCCACCAAACTGATCGGCAGACCCGCGCTGCTGCACGAGCGATGAACCGGCGGCGTCACCGGCCAGTCGGTCATACCCGGCAAACCATGTGATGGAGAGCTGTCGGGTCACCGGATACATGACGGCGCCACCAAGACCATACGAAAGCACCCCCCCTTCCGCATCGAATGCCGTCAGGCCGGAGGCGGCCGACTGGGCGGCATTCACGTCGAAATAGGTGCTCATGTAATTCGAGTCGGCGAAGGCGATCTGCGGCCCGAAGGACACGAAGACCGAACCGCGTCCCAGCGTGAAGGGCTTGCTGTAGCGAAGTTCCAGATTTCCGATCAGACCTTCATGACCGCCAATGCCCTGGCGCAATTCCAGCTTGCCGGAGACCTCGCCAACCGAATATTCGACGAAGCCGCCGAGTTCCACCGTACCGTCGACATCGCCCAGACCGACAAGGTCACTGGTCCTGCCGCCCGCGATCCTGAGCGGCTGGTCCCCATCCTCTTCACGTCCGAAGTCGTACTTCGCAACCGGACCAACGCGCCAACCGCCGGAATTGACGAGATTGTATCCAACGCCCTCACCCAGAGAGGCAAAGAACCGGTCCTTGTAGGTCACCCCCACATTCGGAACCACACTGGCGGAATAGGCATCGTCGCCGAGATACAGGGGACCGGCAATCACACCTGTGCCAACGGAGATCTGCCAGTCGCTGTCCCCCCCACCTGCCTTGCTCTCCTCCTGCGCTCGCGCGATCTGAGGAATGGCAACGGAAGCGGCAACGGCGAGCGCCAGCAGCGCCGGTGTGGTTCGTTTGGTCATCGGGTCATCCGTTTGCTGGGAGTATCGTGAGGGGTCGTCGTCGACGGGTCGGAATATGGTGCGTGCCAAGCGACTTGCAAGGCAAAACACGAACAAATTCAACGCTGTCCGCTGTTCCGGGCCAGGAAGGTCTGAATTGCCGCGTCGGCTACGGCAATGTGCTCCGGTTCCTTCCACTTCTCGATCAGGGTCGCATTCGGTGCAAGTTCGGCAATCCGCCGGGAGGTGA
>Ga0209475_10000993_pt1 | contig 41273 bp, 39 predicted proteins | sample tdDd471_FD_187128 | JGI IMG/M metagenome (GOLD analysis project Ga0209475, IMG submission 187128) | Marine sediment microbial communities from the Atlantic coast under amendment with organic carbon and nitrate - tdDd47.1 (SPAdes)... | ecosystem: Environmental > Aquatic > Marine > Coastal >... | reverse complement strand
GCTCGTAGGGGAGTATCAACTGAGATAGTTATTTTAATAGTTTATACTCACCGTTCAATAATACTCTCAACGACCGAATTTGGATCAATTCGCAAGAATTGGAATGTTGTTTTACTTGTTTTTGTCTGTTTTGATTGTCTGCTGACAATCAATTGTCGAACGGTCGAGCAAAGTATTGCCCTAGCAAACGTTGGCACCCTGTAGAATTCTTTAGTCATGATAGCATCCAGGTGTTCTTGCTCTAGCTTATGGACGCATTGGGTAGACCTAGATTTTCAGGTTTGATGTATATTTTATGTTCTTGATCTTCCCGTCAATTTCTCTTAAAAAGAAAGGATGTTATTAACAGATCTTTCATTGAACCATTGAGGTGTGACATATGAGTAATTGGGAGTGCAGTGTATGTGGTTATGCTCACAAAGAAGACGAGCCACCGGAAAAATGTCCTGTGTGTGAGGCTCCGGCCAAGATGTTTAAAGGAGCATCGGATGGAGTAGAAGGAGCACCGGAAGAGAAAAAAGAGATTGGTGAACCAGAAAATATTACTGCAGAGACACCTGTCGCTGTGAAAAGATGGCGGTGTACTGTTTGTGGCTACGTGCATACAGGGGACGAGCCACCGGAAAAATGCCCTGTGTGTGACGCTCCGAAACAAATGTTCCAGGAAATCGATGCTGATGGTAAGGCCATAGGTAATCTTGATACTGAAGCAATTGACCCAGCTGTATCGCTTGCTTTGGAGAAGGGGCAAAAGGCGTCTACCTCACTTTTTGATAAGTTTGCCAACCTTTCATTAAAACTCCATCTTCACCCGATAACGGTCCATTTCCCCAATGGAATTTTGCCGGCAGTGGTAGTATTTCTCGGAATTTTTTTCTATTTTAATATTGAATCGCTTGAGACTGCTGCCTACTATAATCTGATCTTCGTGCTGCTTATGTTGCCGATGGTTTTGTTGACTGGTTTTATCGAATGGCAGAAAAGGTACAAGGGGATCAAGACAGCGATCTTTATAACGAAGATAACCTGTAGTCTAATTGTATTAGGTGCAGTAAATATCCTGGTCATCTGGCGTTTTCTCGATCCAGAGGTTATGGCAGAAGGCTCTCCTTATAGATTTATTTATTTGGGAATTGCCGCGGGTATGCTTGCGGCAGCTGGAATTGCTGGCCACCTTGGTGGTAAGTTGGTCTTTGGAGCCCGGGGGGACTGATTGCTTTGCAGCCCATCGCTTCATCTACTATAAACGATGAAGCGATGGGCTTTGTTCTTTGATCTAAAGTCTCGCCTGTTAGTGGTTGGTATCAGCCTGGTAGAAATTGACTGATGTCTTTCTCGTATTGACTTTTTACTTTAAAGCCTTTGGCAGTTAAGGCCGCATTAGCTTTATCCCCATCCTGACAATTAACCCGAAGGACCATCTGGGTTATTCCTTCGTATTTTGATTCCGGCCAACAAAACAGGCTCTGGATGTTTACACCAGCGTCTTTTAATGTTTCCGAAACTTCAGCCAGTTTACCGATGCTGTCTTTCACAAAGATACTGAGTCGGACGCTGTCGTCACTGATGCCAATTGCCTGGAGCAGGACTCCCATAACATCGGTACTGGTGATGATGCCTGCCAGCTCATCGTCTTCCATTACCGGCAGGGCGCTGATCCTGTTTTGCTGCATGACCAGCGCTGCCCTTTCGATTGTGGTGTTGGTTGGTACTGTTACCACTGTCTTAATCATCACCATGGAAACGAGGACCTTTTGTAAAAGGTAGTTCAGTTCATTTTTGGAAAGCGAGGTGGCAGGGGAGGCCCAGTATTGTTTGAGGTCCCGGTCAGAGACGATGCCCACCAGTTTCTTTTTGTCATTAACGACCAGAAGATGATCTATTCCTTTTTCTTCCAGCAGCTCTTTTGCCTCAACTAGAGTGGTCTCTGGTGAAACGGTTATAAGGTCTGTGTGCATTATTCTGCCGATATACATGGTGTCTCCTTCTCTCTAAAAAATGCTGAAAGTATGCTTATGGGTTTGTGGTTTATGTAGCTAATAAGAAAATAAAATCTCTAAATTTTCTTATAATATATAGTGAAGAAACGAGTTGTCAAAGTAAAGAAGCCGCATGCCTTGCTCAAACATTACTGTAAAAGGTGTGACGATTTGGCAAGCTGTTGAAGAGGTGGGTGGGGGTGGTCTTTCGAGGAATAAAAAAAAACTTGCCTGTTAGCAGAGTTTCAGAGTAGTTTGCTCAGTTATTTCAAGAGAAACAATACCCGTCTCGGGATGGGTGTGGAGTCAAAAATCCACAGGATAAAATTTCTATTTTTCAGGAGAAACTGTGACGAAAATAAACGATAAGTCCCTCTGGATGTCCGGCAATGAGGCTATCGCCCTTGGTGTCCATGAGGCCGGTGTGAAGGTTGCCTCCGGTTACCCCGGAACACCCTCAACGGAGATTATGGAAAACCTCTCAAAGTACAAGGGGGTTTATACTGAATGGGCGCCAAATGAAAAAGTTGGGCTTGAAGTGGCTATCGGTGCCTCTTTTGCAGGGGCCAGAGCTCTTGCCACCATGAAACATGTGGGTGTTAATGTTGCGGCCGATCCCCTTTTCACCGCATCTTATACCGGTGTTTGCGGTGGTCTTGTGTTGGTGAGTGCCGATGATCCTGAAATGCACTCTTCCCAGAATGAGCAGGATAATAGAAACTATGCCTTTGCTGCCAAACTGCCTATGCTGGAGCCTTCCGATCCCAGTGAAGCCAAGGAGCTGGTGAAATTGGCCTTTGACCTCAGTGAGGATCTGGACACCCCTGTCATGTTGCGTATCACAACCCGCGTTTCTCATGTAAAAGGGGTTGTTGAAAAGGGAGAAATTACCGCCTCCCATGCGGCCTGCGGTATCCAAAAGATACCTGGAAAACTGGTTATGCTGCCGGCTATTGCCCGCAAGCGACGTGTTGTTGTCGAAGAGCGGATGGATAAATGTCGGGAACTGGCTGAAACAGCAGAATTCAACAGGATTGAAGAAGGTGACACTAAGCGGGGGTTCATCACCTCCGGCGTTTCCTATCTCTATGTAAAAGAAGCCTTTCCTGAGGCCGCTGTGCTGAAGCTCGGCATGTGCTGGCCACTGCCGGAGAAAAAGATCAGGGCTTTTGCTGCCATGGTCGATGAACTTTTTATCGTGGAAGAGCTGGACCCTTTTCTTGAGACCCATATTAAAGCCATGGGTATTGAGTGTCGCGGAAAAGACTGCATTCCCAATCAGGGTGAATTAAACACCGCCATCGTTCGCCAGGCGATTGAGCCGGATTCAGGACCGGAATTATTTGAGCCGGTCGAATTACCTCAACGACCACCGAATATGTGTGCCGGTTGTCCGCACCGGGGGATTTTCTTTAATCTCTCACGCATGAAGGTTTTTGTTTCCGGAGATATCGGTTGCTATACCCTTGGTTTTCTACCACCGCTTTCGGCCATGGATTCCTGTGTATGCATGGGTGCTTCGGTTCCGATTGCCCATGGGATGGCTAAGGCCCTTGGCGATGATGGGTATAACCAGGTGGTTTCGGTTATAGGGGATTCAACTTTTATTCATTCTGGCATCACCGGTCTTATCAATACGGTGTACAATAATTCTGCCTCAACCCTTATTATCCTCGACAATCGTATTACCGCCATGACCGGGCAGCAGCATAACCCAACGACCGGCTATAATATTAAAGGCGAGGCGGCAAGTAGCCTCGATATGGAGGCGTTGTGTCGGGCAGTGGGAGTAAAACACGTCTACAAGGTCAATCCCCATGATGTGGTTGAAACCAGGAGAATATTAAAAGAAGCGGTGGAACTGCAGGAGCCGTCTGTTGTTATCTCTGAAGCACCATGTGTCTTGCTGCCTGAGATGAAAGAACGTAAACCTGTTTCCTATTTCACTAATCAGGAGAACTGTGTCGGTTGCATGTCATGCATCCGTCTTGGTTGTCCGGCTATAAGCTGGACACCTTTTACTGAAGGTGAGGCTGAAGAGCGTGGCTATCGGAAAAAGCAGAAAGGGATTTCCAAAATAGATGAAATTCTATGTAATGACTGCGGCCAGTGCGCATCTCTTTGTAAATTCAATGCCATCACCAGAGGGGAGGGAAAATAATGGAAGATACAGGCAATATCCTCTTTTCAGGGGTTGGTGGTCAGGGTATTTTACTGGCCAGTGAGATAACGGTCTATGCTTTACTGTCTGCAGGGTACGATGCGAAGAAAAGTGAAGTTCACGGAATGGCCCAGCGTGGCGGTTCTGTTACTGCTCAGCTGCGCTACGGCAAAAAGGTTTATTCACCGCTGATTGAGCCGGGTTGCGCTGATATTCAGATGGCTTTTGAGATGATGGAAGCGGTTCGCTATCTTCCCTATTTACACGCAGGAAGCAAGGTGATCGTTAATACTCAGAAGATTCTGCCCCCATCGGTTGCTACTGGTCAGGCCGAATATCCAAAAGATGTCCTTCAGCATCTAACCGAACGGGATATCGTAGTCGTTCCGGTAGATGCCTTTGATATTGCCAAAGAAGTCGGTGAGATAAAGACAGCAAATGTGGTCATGGTAGGAGCACTCTCTGTATTCCTACCCATTGATCCTGCCATATATGAAGAGGTGATCCGAACTCGGGTACCGGAACGATTCAGGGATGTTAATCTGCAGGCATTTGCGGCGGGACGAAAAGTTAGCGAATAAGCGAAGGGGAAACGAGATGTCAGTAACATATTGGGAAGAAGAAATTGAGACATTGCCCCGGGTGGGTTTGGAATCGATTCAGTTGCGGAGATTGCAGCACCTGGTAGCCCGGGTGTATCGGACAGTTGAACCCTACCGCCGCAAGATGGATGAAATTGGGCTGAAACCTGATGATATTAAGACTCTGACTGATTTAGCCAAGCTGCCTTTTACGGTCAAGGATGATCTTCGGGACAACTATCCGTTTGGACTTTTCACCGTTCCTTTGGATGAAGTGGTGCGAGTGCACGCATCCTCCGGGACCACAGGTAAACCAACTGTTGTCGGCTATACTGCAAAAGATATCCAAACCTGGTCGGGGGTCATGGCAAGAGCGCTCTGTTGTGCAGGCGCAACTAAAGGTGACATGGTGCATAACGCCTATGGCTATGGTTTGTTCACCGGCGGTCTGGGTGCCCACTACGGGATTGAGCGGCTTGGGGCTACTGTTATTCCAGTTTCCGGTGGTAACTCTAAGCGCCAGATCAATATTATGAAGGATTTTGGCTCAACTGTTTTACTATCCACCCCTTCCTATGCTCTTAATCTCGCCGAGGCTATGGATGCCATGGATGTTGATCCCAAATCTCTCTCCCTGCGGGTAGGAATTTTTGGGGCTGAACCATGGAGTGAGAATATGCGTGAGGAAGTTGAGCGGAAGCTGAATCTTAAGGCCACCGATATTTACGGGCTCTCCGAGGTAATGGGACCGGGTGTCGCCCAAGAGTGTCTGCATACCACCCAGGGAATGCACATCTTTGAAGATCACTTTCTACCAGAGATCATCAACCCAGATACCGGAGAAGTTTTGCCACCAGGAGAGAAAGGGGAGTTAGTTTTTACCACCCTTACCAAAGAGGCTTTTCCTATAATTCGTTACCGCACCAAGGATATCTCCAGGCTTTTCTACGAACCTTGTGAGTGTGGCCGAACACTTGTTCGCATGGAGAAAGTCACCGGAAGGACCGATGATATGCTGATTATCCGAGGAGTTAATGTCTTTCCTTCCCAGGTCGAACATGTTCTTATGGGTGTTGATGGAGTTGAACCCCACTATCAGATTGTTGTTGATCGGGATGGCAATCTCGATACCATGCAGGTTCAGGTCGAGGTCAGTGAAGGCGTGTTCTCTGATGAGATCAGGGTGCTTGAGAATCTGACCAAACATATCCAGAAGGAAATTAAAGATTTGCTCGGAGTAACCTCTAAGGTGAAACTGGTTGAACCTAAGACTATCCAGCGCAGTGAAGGTAAGGCGCAGCGGGTTATCGATAAGCGTAAAATCTGAGAGAGGGAGGTTGACATGTTGGTAGAACAAATTGCCGTATTTCTAGAAAATAAATCGGGCCGATTGGCCGAAATAACTGCTGTTCTTGCAGAAAGCAATATTAACATTCGTGCTCTTTCTGTAGCAGACACCGCTGATTTTGGTATTTTGCGATTGATTGTCGATAATGTTGAAACTGCCAAGTCGGTATTGAAAGAAAACGGCTTTACCGTTGGCAAGACCAATGTTATTGCCGTCGAGGTTGAGGATAAGACTGGAGGCCTTGCTAAGGTGTTGAGATGCCTTACTGATGACAATATCAATATTGAATATATGTACGCCTTTGTAAACAAGACCGGTGAAAATGCGGTACTAATCTTCCGCTTTGAAAAGATGGAAGAGGCGATTGTCACATTGCAGAAGGGCAGTTTTACAATTTTATCAAGAGAGCAGATTTGTGCTCTTTAATGATTCAAGCATCTTGTCCACATTAATCCTGCGTGGACGAAATTAACCTTCAATTAAAACCATTAGCGACGAATGTACTGGCAAAAAGAAGCTGAGTGTTTACCGCGTCCGGACCTTGTAAAGTTGCAGCTCAATCGGTTGAAAAACACCTTAAAAAGGGTGGGAACCAATGTGCCTTTTTACAGGAATAAATTCAACGAGTTAAAGCTTGATCCGGAGAAAATGTCCTCGCTTGAAGATTTGCGGGATTATCCGTTTACCCTCAAGCAGGACCTCCGCGACAACTATCCGTACGGGCTATTTGCCGTACCATTAAGAGATGTTGTTCGGGTTCATTCATCTTCTGGAACCACCGGGAGTGCAACTGTTGTCGGTTACAGTAAAAACGACATCAATACCTGGTCAGATCTTGTGGCCAGGGTTCTCTGTGGTGCTGGCGTAACCCCTGATGATGTTATCCAGATCGCCTTTGGCTATGGCCTTTTTACTGGTGGTTTTGGTCTGCACTACGGGGCCGAGAGATTGGGGGCCTCGGTCATCCCAATTTCTGCTGGTAATACTAAAAGACAGATTCAGATCATGCAGGATTTTAAAACCACTGCTTTGGTCTGCACTCCCTCTTATGCCTTGAAAATGGCTGATGTGATGATGGACATGGGGGTAAATCCCAATGGTTTATCCTTGCGCTACGGTTTATTTGGTGCTGAGCCCTGGTCAGAGGCGATGCGTGTTGAAATTAACGAGCGCCTGGGTATACGGGCAACTGACAATTATGGCTTGTCTGAGGTTATGGGGCCTGGAGTTGCTGGGGAGTGTCCGGAATGTAATGGTCTGCATGTGAATGAGGATCATTTCCTGGTTGAAATACTTGATCCGGATACCCTCGAACCGGTTGCTCCCGGCGAGGTTGGGGAGGTGGTGATCACCACTCTTACCAAAGAGGCCTTTCCGGTAATCCGCTATCGTACTCGTGACCTAAGTCGTTTGATCCCTGAACCTTGTCCCTGCGGCCGAACTTCCGTGAGGATGCACAGGATGATGGGGCGCTCTGATGATATGTTGATCATCAAAGGTGTGAATGTTTTTCCAACGCAGATAGAGACAGTCCTCTTTGAAATGGAAGGCACTGAACCCCATTATCGGCTGATTGTTGATCGTGAGAATAATGAGGACAAGCTTACCGTTTTGGTCGAGGTTGTTGAGTCAATTTTCTTTGACGAGATGAAAAAACAGCGTGCTCTGATAGACAGCATTAAAAAGCGCCTCGCTTCTGAACTTGGTATTGGCGTGCAGATTAAGCTCGTCGAGGAGAGATCTCTTGAGCGTTTTAACGGTAAAGGAGCAAGGGTAATAGATAATAGAAAGCTGTAGTCTTACCTAAAATACTTTGCAGAGGCCTGATCGTGGATATCATACATGGTTTGTTGGTACTGACGGTAGTGCACACTCTGGCGGCGGCATCTCCGGGGCCAGATTTCGTTTTTGTTTCGCAACAAACACTAACGAACGGTAAGCGTACCGGCTTGTTGTGCAGTTTAGGGATTGCTCTTGGGCTCTCTGTTCATATCGCCTATTCAGCATTTGGTCTGGCGGCAGTGGTTTCTCATTCTTCAGAGCTACTGTGGTGGGTAAAAATCCTTGGTGGCAGCTATCTCATCTATCTCGGGTCGAAAGGCCTGAGAGCTAAGGCATCCGCCGGACAAATAGTAGAGGGAGTAAAACGTCTTCCTGGTTCATCTCTAAAAATAATCGGTGCAGGGTTTCTCTGCAATGTGCTTAACCCTAAAGCGCCCATTTATTTTTTGTCACTCTTTACCCTGGTACTTTCCCCTGATATGCCCCTATATCAGATTGCAATTTTTGGTCTCTGGATCATGTTGGTGCAGTTGTGCTGGTTTTCTCTTGTGGTATTCGTTCTATCAATTCCATCCGTTAATAACAGGTTTCAGAGGGCAGGGCACTGGATCGACAGGCTGCTTGGCGTTGCTATGATCCTGCTGGGCATCAAAGTGCTGATAAGCAAGACAAGTTAGTTTTTTCCTACCTTGACTGTCTTTTAGTGTCTGTACCTGCTTTTTACTGATGAGTATATATACTGTACTGTTAAGGCCGAGTAAGAAGGAATCACTTAGAAAGAAAAGGAGGGGCATAGAATGGCTAAGTTTATCGATCAGCCAATGGTGATAGAAGCTGTCGGCAATAAACCGAAAATAATTGAAGAATATATCGGGGCCGTGAACTCTGATACTGAAGAACTGAGTGTTGCCCGTATGCGAAGTCCTTCTGGCTGGATCGAACCTGGGCAGACGCCCGAATTTTCAGAATATACAATTGTCTTAAAAGGTATGTTGCATGTGAAAACCGAGAACCGGGTGTATGAGGTAAAGGCAGGGCAGGCTATTATTGTCTCTGCGGGGGAGTGGGTGCAGTATAGTACTCCTACAGAGGAAGGTGCAGAATATATTGCGATGTGTCTGCCTGCGTTTACAACTGAAGCAGTGCACAGGGACGAAGAATGGTAAGGATGATTGGCGGGCAGGGGAGATATTTGAAATGGAGCAATCTATGAAGAGAGCATTACTTGTTATTGATATGCAGAACGATTATTTTCCCGGTGGTAAAATGGAACTTGTAGGGATAAATAAGGCGAGTGCAATTGTGGCTCAACTGTTGGCAATGTTTCGAACCAAAAAACAGCCCATATTTCACATCCAGCATCTGTCGATTAGCCCGGGTGCCACCTTTTTTCTGCCGGATACAGAAGGCGCAAAAATTCATGCCTCGGTTGCTCCAAAAGGTGGAGAATCTGTAATAACAAAAAAATTTCCGAATAGTTTCAGGAAAACAACTTTACTTGAAGAACTGCAGAACTGTGGTATCAAAGAGCTGGTAGTCTGTGGAGCGATGAGCCATATGTGCATTGATACGACTGTTCGGGCAGGGTTTGATCTGGACTTGAGTTGTATTGTTGTTGCAGATGGCTGTGCTACAAAGGATCTCTCTTATGGAGGTCAAATCATTGAGGCAGCCCAGGTACAAGGAGCTTATATGGCGTCTCTTGCTGCTGTATTTGCAAAAGTTACTGAATTATCCGAAATTGAAGCGCTACTTAACCCAGGCCCATGATGCATCTGACGTTTATAGGGATTTGGAGACTGCCTCAATAAGAGGCATAACCAGTAACTAAGCTGTCAGTGAGTCGATATAATTACAAATTGATATCCTGAAATCCAAAATATGTTTCTTTAAATTTCTCTTTTCCGATAGTAAGAAAATCTTCAAAATTCCATTCTTCGCCAGTTAGAAAATCTATGTGCTGGGGGGGAATCACATAGGTCATAGCTTTGGTCGATTCACCTTTATCAGTGATAACGTCTACATCCTGGCGTTGATACATTTCACCTTCAAAAACATCAAGGCGTCGTATTGCCTCGGATTCAAGATTGTAATAAAGGACACCTGAAACTAGTGTGCCTGCCTGCGGAATAATGCCCGGGTACTCTCTACCACGAATTTTTGAGCAAAAGAAATTTTTGAGAGTCGCCTTGGTGAAGTGGGTTTGTTGTCCAGCTGCTTGGAGTATGATATCGCTGCACATCAGTGAGCCGTAAGTAAAAAGATTAATCATGAGGCTTTTTCCTGGTGTAAATTAATCTTGGGTTTATAAAAATACTTTCAAATGCCTATTTATTTATAGTAGCAATATCTATACACTAGACCCTTAGTTGAGCCACCTTGCAAGGAAATTAAGTTCTGTTTTTTGAGTAAATTCTCTGTCTTGTTTCTTCTATCAGAAAAGCTGATCATTCCTGCTATTGACAAAACACCTTCTCATCGCAAGCATTGTATTTATACACCGTAATTTGGGATTTGCCTCTGTTTTAGTTTTCCTTTAGGAGATTGCAATGGAAATTCCATGTGATAGGTGTTTTATCGCCGGCGTTCATTTGTCTCGGTGATCGTCAGCAATATATGTTGATTTTGAAGGAGGAAACCCCATGAGTCATACATTACCTGAGTTATCCTATGCATATGATGCTCTTGAACCATATTTTGATGCTCAAACTATGGAAATACATCACACAAAGCATCATCAAACCTATATAGACAAACTTAATGCGGCCATTAAAGGAAACACGTCGCTTGAGAATTTCAATGCAGAACAGTTGGTCAGGAATCTTGCTGAGGTTCCTGAAAAAATCCGGACACCGGTTAGAAATCACGGTGGAGGCCACGTTAATCATAGCTTTTTCTGGACGATTCTGAAAAAAGATGTTGCTGCGGCAGGGCCTGCTTTAGAGGCCATAGCCAACACTTTTGGGAGTCTTGATGGCTTTAAGGAAAAGTTTTCCAATAGTGCTGCTCTTCTTTTTGGGAGCGGCTGGACCTGGTTGGTGTACGATAAAGGGCAGCTTGATATCGTGACCACAGCAAATCAGGATAGTCCAATCAGCACAGGAAGAACACCTTTGCTTGGTTTGGATGTGTGGGAGCATGCCTATTATCTTCGTTATCAGAACCGCAGACCTGAGTACATTAACGCTTTTTTCAATATAATTAATTGGGAGAAGGTTAACGAACTTTATCTGGCGGCCAAGTTATAAAAGGCTTCATTGGCAAGTAAAACACTATGCAATCAGTAAATCAAAAGTCGTATCTCTGAGATGAGGAGATACGGCTTTTGATTTGATACTAGAAGTTGGGGATGACATTGTCGACAACCTATTTAAAAGCTCTTTTCCATCAACTTATCGTGGTTTCGCTATGTATACAAATTGGGGTATACGCCAATCGTATTTCACTGCGAGCATTCGTAAACAAAAGCCAAGCACCAGAGTGAGTGGAACCGATAATGCCATCGGTTCGCCGAATTTATCGAGAAGGAGATAGAGCCATACTGAAATAATTGAAACACTCGCATACAGTTCCTTTCGGAAGGCAAGAGGAATACGGTTGCAGAGCATATCGCGGAGGATTCCTCCAAAAACTCCAGTTGTTATTCCGGAGATAGATGCTACTCCAATTCCAAACCCCATCTCCTGTGCGCGTATGGCACCGACAATTGAGAACGTGATCAAACCAAGTGCATCAAGCGCCAGGAACACCCAGCGCAGTTTGTTAAAATACCGTGCGATAATTACCATGATTAGAGCGGCAGCAGATGTGAGGAACAGCAGCTCTGGTTTTGCTATGAAGAGCATGGGAGATCGCCCGAGCAGGATGTCTCTAATTACGCCACCACCAAAAGCAGTAACAGTTGCTACAACCAGAACTCCAAAGAGGTCCATCTGCTGTTCACCGGCTGTTATGGCACCGGTCATCGCTTCAACTATAAGGCCGGTGTAAAATAAAATGGTGAGAAGGAGTACGGGATCCATATTTCATTTCAAGGGTTATAAAGTCAGTTCTGAAGAGCTGTTACCTAAAGAAAGGTAACAGCTCATTAATGATGTTTATTTCGTGGGGATTTCACGCGGGTCGGTCATATTTTCCGGTTTCAACATCTCATCGAGTTGTTCCTGTGTTAAAAGCCCTTTTTCTAGAACAAGCTCGTAGACACTGCCACCGGTTTTAAGTGCTTCCTTGGCAATGGCCGCCGACGGCTCATAGCCGATTACCGGAACTAAAGCGGTAACAAGACCAATGCTCTTTTCCACGTAGCCTCGACAGACATCCCGGTTAGCCTCAATGTTGACAATACAGCGGGCGGAAAGTGTTACACATGCATTTTTAAGAATCATCATACCGTGGAGCAGGTCGTAGGCGATGATTGGTTCTGCCATGCACAGCTCAAGCTCACTCGCCTCAGCAGCCATTGATACCACGCTATCGTAACCCATAACCTGATAACAAACCTGGTTAACCAATTCGGGGATTACCGGATTGACCTTTCCAGGCATGATAGAGGACCCGGGCTGCATGGCCGGAAGATTGATCTCGTTGAGGCCGCAGCGTGGGCCAGAGGACATCCAGCGAAGATCGTTGCAAACTTTTGAAATCTGAACTGCAGCTCTTTTCAGCGTAGCAGACATTTGTACGAAGGTTCCTGCGTTCTGGGTCGCCTCAACCAGGTTTTTAGCACGGCGAAGCTCAAAACCACTTACCTCAGAAAGCTTTTTGGTTACCAGGTTGGCATAACCAGGGGGACTGTTAATACCGGTGCCAATGGCTGTCGCGCCCATGTTTATATCTAGAAATTCGAATCCCGCTCGTTCAATGGCTTTAATTGCACTGTCGATCATTACAGCGTAGGCGCTGAATTCCTGACCAAGCGTCATTGGAACAGCGTCTTGATTTTCAGTACGTCCCATCTTCAGAACGTCTGAGAACTCAACAGCTTTTTTCTCAAGTGCTCCCCGGAGCTCTTCCATAGCTCGAACGAGATTTTTATTGGAGAGCAGCACAGAGAGTTTTATAGCTGTTGGGTACGCATCGTTGGTTGATTGGGAGCAATTAACATGATCATTGGGATGCAGATGCTCATACTCACCCTTATTAAAACCCATTAATTCAAGACCACGATTGGCAATTACCTCGTTGGCGCACATATTTGTAGAAGTCCCTGCGCCACCCTGGAACATGTCGACGGTAAAATTTTCATGCAGTTCGCCGGCAAGCAATTCATCGCAGGCATCACAGATAGCTTTCATCTGGGCCTCATCAAGCGTGCCAAGCTCCTGATTAGCCTGGGCTGATGCCTTTTTCACCATGGCAAGCCCTTGAATCAGGTGCTCAAAATTACTGACAGAGACACCTGAAATAGGAAAATTTTCCATTGCACGCTGGGTCTGCACACCATAATAAACATGATCGGACAGCTCACGCTGGCCAAGTGAATCATGTTCCAGCCGAAAGCCGCTTACTGTTACCTGGACATCCTTTCTGGTTCGATGCAGCTCTTTGGAAAGTACTCGTAATCTCCTGTTGATACCTACAGCAACCCGAGACATGATCCGATAGAAAAGTTCGGGTTTGCTCTCTTTATAGGCGGCAATTTTTTCAACGGAGATCTGCCAGACAGTAGCACCGTGACGAGTATAACCTCCGTTACTATGGGAATCATTTTCTAAAAAAGCACCTTCGCTGATCAGGGCGCCAGATATCATGGTACCCACATGGCGGGATGAGCCGTGTAGCCCACGCACCAGTTCAATGTCTCCCTCGAGGAGAATGCCGGCCCACTGGCGAGGAGTTGATTCTTGAAAAAGCCAATCGTTTGGTTTATACGTGCATTTTTCTCCTTCGGAAAAGAAGGTTGTCAGATCTTCTTCACTGATACCAGTGCCTTTAGCCGCTTGTTTGATTAATTTTTTGTCTATTTTCATTTTCAAATCTCCATAAATAGCTGATGTATATTATAATATTAACCCGCCAAATATAAATCCGAACCCTACAGCTGTCGCAATTGTCACAGTCCCCGGAATAAGGAAGGGGTGATCGAAAACATATTTACCGATTTGAGTTGAGCCTGTATCGTCAAATTCCACCGCAGCTAATAATGAAGGATAGGTCGGAAGCACAAAAAGTGCGCTAACTGCAGCAAAAGCGGCAATCGCAGCAACAGGGCTGACACCGAGTGCTAATGCTGCTGGCATTAGTGCTCTTGTGGTGGCAGCCTGCGAATACAACAGCATTGAAGCAAAAAATAGTACTACTGCCAACATCCATGGTTTTGATTCAAGAAGGTTGCCTGCAAAAACATTGATTTCTTCAATGTGAGCGGTAACAAATGTGGTTCCCAGCCATGCAACTCCAAGAACACAGATGCAGGCACTCATGCCGGACTTAAAGGTCGGGGCATTTAGGATATTTTTTGACTCAACTTTGCAAAAAAAGGTGATCAAGGTGGCAGCAGCGAGCATAAAAGAAATGATGGCATGATCACGGGCCAGAATTGGTTCTTTGATAAGGCCGACGGTATCGCTGATGGCGGTGGCGTAAAAAACAACACCTATAATTGCAATACCGAAAATATATACAGATCGTTTTGCTTCCGGACTAATTATTTTGGTGACCTCATCCTTTGGTGTAAGCGAAACAAGACCTTTAGCCAGACGATCCTGATAGATTGGGTCGTCTTTAAGTTCTTTGCCCATAAAATTGGCTACGACAGCTCCAACCATCACCGCAAGGAAACTGCTCGGGATAGCAATCATGAGAAGCTGAACGTAATCGACACCAACTTTTTCAAGTTCACTTGAGAAAAACACTACCGCCGCAGAAATTGGTGATGCAGTAATAGCGATTTGTGAAGCAACTGTAGCAATTGAAAGTGGACGAGATGGCCTGATTCCTTCGCGTTTGGCGACTTCTGCGATGACAGGGAGGGTAGAGAATGCGGTGTGGCCGGTACCGGCGAACATTGTCATAACGTAGGTGACGATAGGTGCAAGAAAAGTGATATATTTCGGATTACTTTTCAGTACTTTTTCTGCCAGGTGTACCAGGTAATCTAAACCTCCAGCCTCCTGCATTGCAGCAATAGCAGCAATGACACCCATGATAATAAGAATGACGTCTGTCGGGATAGAGCCTGGTTCCAGACCGAAGAAAAAAGCTAAAACCAGTACCCCGAAACCACCTGCAAAACCTATCCCAATGCTTCCCAACCGTGCTCCAAGCCAGATGAAAAATAGTACAACGATCAATTCAACGATCCACATTACTGGTCTCCTTTATATAATTGGTGAAGAAGAAAATTATTCTGGTAGTTGGTAGCTTCCTGTGAGTTCTTTGGCATAACCACCTACAGCAGTAGCATTGTTGGCAGACTGAGTAGACATGGAGGACCATGTAAACTGAAGAGAACCGGTAATACCTGATGCAGAACCTGTGCCGCCAACGATTGTACCAGTAACACTGCTTCCTTCGGCTAATTTTTCACCTTGAAGTGTCAAATAGATTTCCTGGTCATTCAGGCCACGCCAGACGCAACGCGCATTACTTCCTGCTTCACTGTCGGCAAGGCCTATACACTCGGCCCAGTAGTCATTTACTTTTCCAATATCATTTTTGAGATTGACGTGCCCAGTCAGCCTGAAGATGGCAACTTGTCTTTTCTCACCCATAGACAGTACTTCTTTTGAGCCATTGGCAACCCATGTGCCATGAAAAGATTGAGGTTCTGCAGCATACCCATGCTCGATAAAGCTGATGGGAGCAACAAGGCTCACATTGGCAAACAATAAAAAGAACAAGAGTAGATAACTTCTTTTAACCATGATTTTTTCCTCCGCTGATTTGAAATGATCAATATCGATAATTTTTTTGATAGGGTTTTGGAATTTATGATATTGAGATAGATGAAATAATATGTATAGGAATATGTTAAAATAAAATACTTAAATTTCCAGAAATACACAAAAAAAAAATTAAAAAAAAGTGATTGATAGCAAAAATAATTTAAAGTGCAGATGCTAATATGGTTAAAAAATGATCCAGAAGATGGAGCTTGTTGATTCGTATCTTAGTGTTGTGCTTTCTTCTGGTCGTTGCACTGCTAACCTTAGGTTGTTGGTATAACAATATCGCTTTTGCTTTTATCACAAATTGAGGCGACATGGTCTGAGAATCCAGCTCCGGCCTCGGCAAAGATATTGAACACCAGATCAACCCCAATGTCTTTAAGCTCTTCTATCTCATCATCATACATAGTTGTGGCCGCTAAAGTACAACCAGGAGAATTCTTTTTTATTCTTGTGGCTGCTGCCATATTTGCTGGATGAGACATGGTTAATAAAACAAGTTTAACCTGTCTTTTTTCCAACACACCTCGTTGCCAGAAATCATAATCTCCAGCATCACCTTGTATTATAAACCTACCGTTTTGAGAATGGTTCTGTACCAGTTCTTCATCAAAATCAACACCGATGACTTTTCTGCCATACTGATGAGATAAGTTATCATAAGCACCTGCACCAATTCGTCCCATCCCGAGAACAACAATTGAGGCATCTCCAATATCGATTATGCTATCCCCGGGTAGTCTTCTTTTGGTCTCAAATTTTTTTAATAAAAGGTGGTAACGAGAATATATTTCCGTTGCAAGGGTAACGACAGGAGAGGCAACGACCATAGACAGTGACAGGGCCACCGCAATGATTACCAGCCACTGATTGCTAAGCCACCCGGAACTTACACCAAGAGCTCCAACAATCAGTCCAAATTCGCTATAGTTAGCTAAATTCAGAGAGGTCAAAAGAGAAGTACGGGCTCTTAATGAAAACCTGGTTAACAGCAGGTAAAACAGCACTACTTTGATTGGAATGAGTAGCACCAGCAAACAAGAGGTCCAGAACATTTGAATTTGTGGGAAATCAGCCATACCAATTGTCAGAAAAAAACCAACTAGAAACAGATCTTTAAACCCGAACATGGCCTTTGCTAGTTCATCTATTTTATGATGTCCAGCCAGAAGCATGCCTAAAAGTAAAGCTCCAAGATCAGGTTTTAGTCCGACGTATTCGAAAATACTGGCACCTGCAATGGGAAGTATACAAGCCAGCAGAACCAACAGCTCTCCATGGCCACTTTTATCCAAAATGAACATCAATGGCTTTCGTAGAATGAGCAGTCCTAGTAGTCCGAATGCTAAAATTGAGGGGAGTTCTCCTTTTGAAATCGTGATAAAAATGACTGCAAACAGATCCTGCATGATAAGGATGTTGATTGCCAGGCGGCCATGCTTTGCTCCCATTTCTCCATTTTCTTCGAGAATCTTTACAGCAAATACTGTACTGGAAAAACTGAGGGCAAAAGCAAGCAACATTGAGGAAGATAAATCAAGATCCCCAAAGTAGCGAATTCCCGTAAGACTAAGACCAAAGATTCCTGCGCCAAACAGGACGACCAGAAACAACATATGTAAGGTCGCTACTCCCCAGACCTGGGGTTCAAAGAGTCTTTTTAACTGTACCTTGAGACCAATACTAAAGAGTAACAAGATAATACCAACTTCCGATAACTGTTTGAGCCTTTCAGTGGCTTCTATATCGAAATAATTTAGGACAAAACCAGCAGTGAGAAAACCTACAAGGGGAGGCAGATTGACTTGCTTGGCGAGAAAGCCGAAAATGAATGCGATACAAATTATAGATATTTCCATGATAAATTGACCTTTGGAGGCTTAGTTTTATCAAGACCAGCTTTCCCTAACAGTAAATGAAAAGTCGGTGGGGTGGAGATGAAAAAAATAGATAGAGAATACTGACCAATTTTTATATTAATGTCAACACATTGAAGGATAAATCAATTTGCCGAAAAGACAGATCTCTCAAAATAGAGCAAAGAGGTAAGGAGCAAATATTGATGTTTATCGCAGTATGACTGGCGCATACTGCGATCGAGGTTTCTTGAGGAAAAATTATTTGTGAACCCTAAAAGAGCAGTACAGGACATCTTACATTATGCAAAACGTAATTGGCTACCGAGCCAAACAGTACGTCACGTATTTCTCCACCACCCTCATGACGTCCGATAACCATCAGCTGAAACTCCTGCACATTGGCAGTGTGGGTGATTATGTCTCTGGGTTCACCAAATTCAAGCATAAGTTCATTGGTGAAACCTGCTTCTTTTAATTTGGCATCTGCACGTTCAAGAAGGTTTCTGCCAGCTCTGGTGGCATTTTCTTTTACCATGTCCACCTGGAAGACTGGGATCATTCTGTAGGCTAATTGCTCATTGTTGATGACATAAAGAAGGGTCAATTGTTTTGAAAATCGATCCTTGAGTTCTATTATGGTGTCAATGGTCCTCTGTGCTGTAGGTGAGTCGTCGATTGGGACTAATATTTTCGGTATCATATCTACCTCCTGATGTATTAACAATCAGACTGCGTTCACGTAACTCCGATAGACAAAAAACAGGTAGGGACTCTTCTTAATATTTCTGTAAGGCCTATAAATACCTTAGAAATTCTTTCACAAAAAACAAGAAAAGAATTGCTAAGGTACTCATTTATATCAGCCATATACTAACCGTGGCAGCAATAAAACTACATCTGGCCAGAAGGTAAGGATAAAAAGAATAACGAGTTGGATTGCAAGAAATGGAAGAACAGCGCGTGTCACATAAACGATATCACGATCAACCGTAGCCCCTGAAATATACAGGCTTACACCGAGCGGTGGCGTACAGTAACCGATTCCAAGATTGATGGTCATGATGAGACCAAAGTGCATGGTGTCGATACCGAATTTAGATAGTAGCGGTAGAAAGATGGGAGTAAGGATGAGTGTTGCCGAAATGATATCCATGAACATGCCGATGAACAGCAGCAGGATATTGACTGACAGCAGAAAGACCCAGGGAGATGAAATATTATCAACCACTATTGTGGCAATTTTACCAGGAATCTGCTCAAAGGTTAAATATTCCCCAAAGACCGAAGCTCCGGCAACGATAATCAGAAGCGTTGCAGAAGTAACTGCAGAAGAGACAACAACTTTTTTGATATCGCGAAATTTCATGTCGCGGTGGAGAACTATTTCCACAAAAAAAGCATAAAAACAGGCAACAACAGCCGCTTCATTTGCCGTAAAAAGGCCCGAATAGATGCCGCCAAAAATGAGCACTGGCAACATAAGGGCCCATATACTCTCTTTTAGTACCGAAATGACTTCGCTCAATGCTGGTGGCTTCCGCTGCTTCATGCCCATTCTCTTGCAAACAAAATAGGCATAGAGACTCATGGCAACCATAATGAAGACTCCGGGAAGGAATCCTGTGAGAAAAAGAGCCTCAAGCTGGTCGTTACTGACCATGGCATAGAGGATCATGGCGATGGATGGAGGAATGATAACACCGAGAATCGGTGCTGTGGTCATGATACCTACGGAGAACCTCTCGTCGTAGTCGTTTTCAATAAGTGCCGGAATCATGAAGCCACCGATGGCAACGACCGTGGCAACAGTTGACCCAGATATAGCGCCAAAGAACCCGCAGGCGAGAACGCCGGACATGGCAAGCCCTCCCGGAAGGAAACCGACCATTACATTGGCTGTCTTTATCAGTTTTTTAACAATGGAGCCGGTGGTCATGATATTGCCACAGAGGACAAAAAACATGACCACGACCAGAGCAAATTTATCCATACTGCGATAGAGAACCTCAATGACAATTTGCGGATCAATGCCGACCAGATAGACAAGACCTATGGTGCCGGTGAAAAAGAGGGCCATGAATACCGGCACAGTGGATGCCAGGCAGCCGAGTAACAAGGCAAAAATGAGGAGGTAGCTGTTATCCATCTGTTATTGCCCTCCCGTAATATCTTTTTTCCCGGTCCAGTCTTCCCATAAAACAATAAGGGTACGCAGAAACATCATGCATCCCATCAAGGGCAGCACAGCGTAGAAGAAATATTCTGGGATCTGCAGTGTTGCTGTTCGAGCATATTCGTCGTTGTACATCATGACGGTCATTTTGGCCCCAAGGTAGATCATCACCCCGGAAAAAAGGAGCACCATGCAGTGGGAGAAAAGGGTGAGGGGCTTCTTAAGTATTGGCAGCATCTGTGGAAGAGCATCGATGCGTATAAGAGAGCGACTGCGGATTGCTGCAACACAACCGATATAGGTGGAAAAGTAGATAACTTTACGCACTACTTCGTCTGACCAATAGAGACTCAGATCATTGGTGGTTTTACGCAGGATGACATTAGCCATTGCTGTTAACAGCGCAACACAGACTGCCACAAAGAGTGACCACTCTTCAATATGCAGCAAGGTTTTGTCAACGGATTTGAAAATTTTTTTTAACATATCCAATAATTAATTCAAAAGCATCAAAGTGGTTTGAACTTTCACAGTAGTTGAGGGATGATGGAATAAACGTCCCGCCTTATAAACCTTAACAAAGCTGGGGGGTTAGTTTAAAAAGCTTTCAGAGCCTAAACCACCCACGTTGGGATTGCAAGTACCATGTGGTGTTTATCTATAAGTATAGAAGAATGGAGGGAGGAAAGCTGCTGGTTTGGGTCTAAGTCACTACGGAGGTGGAGGTCTCGATTGACTGGAATGCTCTGGGAAATGTGATTACTATACAATTTGCAATGCACCGAAAATGCATCAAAATGTTCTCCAGTATTTTGATATGACTGGTGCCTATTGTAACAATGAGTAAGAGGTGTGCACAGCATGAAGAGAAAAAATCAGCTCTCATCTTTGATTATCGCCATTATAGCTCTGTTTGTTCTACTATTGCCTATTGGGTCTATTGGGTATAGTTCTAATTTTGCAGATAATCCTGTCGAAAATGGGACTGTTCGCTGGACAAGAGATTTTGAAGTGAATCTGGCAGAGAGCAGACGCTCAGAAAAACCAATTTTTCTTCTGTTTCAGGAGGTACCTGGTTGTATAGGCTGCAAGAATTTTGGTAATGAAGTGTTGTCCAACCCCTTGCTGGTGGAGGCTATTGAGAATGAGTTTTTACCAGTACTTGTTTACAATAATCGCATGGGCGGCAAAGACGAGGCATTGTTGAAACGTTTTGGCGAGCCGAGTTGGAATTTTCAGGTAATTCGTTTTTTGGATGCAGAAGGGAAGGATATAATACCTCGTCAGGATAAGATTTGGAATGTTGCTGATGTTGCGGCAAGGATGATTGAAGTCTTGAATACACTTGGTCGTCCTGTTCCCTTGTACCTGCAGGCGATTTTTCTGGAAAATGATGTTGCCAATAATGGGGTGGCAGGCTTTGCCATGGCCTGCTTCTGGACTGGAGAGTTTAAGCTTGGAAAGATTGACGGAGTGGTGAAAACCGAGGCCGGGTGGTACGACCATCGGGAGATAACACTGGTCACCTATAACAGGGAGCTGATAAGCCGAGATGCATTGATTGCAAAAGCGGCTGAAGAGAAATGTGCACAATCAGTTTATTTGCCACCGGGTGAAAAGACAGAAAACTGGGGGTTTCCAGCGAAGGTTTTTTAAGGTCGACAAATACCATGTTGCCAAGGATGCCGATCAGAAAAAGCAGTTAGCGGATTGGCCGCAGCTAAATATTATTGAGAGCCTTACACAAATGCAGCAAACTAAGATGAACTCCCTGGCCGTAGGTGACAGATCCAGAGCACTTAAGTGGTTGAGCCCCAAACAACTCGAGCTGTTGCGAGTTGCTGAATAATTCCTTTCCAAACATTTTAGTTCAACTTTACATTCGGCTATCATCCAAGTAAATAAAGTGGTGAACCAAAACAGCAAAACGACGTGATCATTCATTTTAGAAGGAGAAAACTGTATGGAAAAAGGCACACGTGGAGAATTCGTCTATACCGTATTACAGCAAGATCTGGCAAGTGAGGTGGCAGTTGGTCCTGAGGATTCATTTCCGGAGGTGCTGGCAACGTCAAGAGTGATTGGGCTGATGGAGGTTTCTGCAGCCAGACTACTGCAACCTTTATTGAAACCTGGCGAGCTTTCTGTGGGCGTTGGTATTGAAATTAAACATTTCGCTCCAACCCCTGTGGGAGAGGACGTTAAGGTTGTCGCGACCTTTCTGGAACCGGATGGCAAATTGTACCTTTTTGAGGTGGAAGTGTTTGACAGGGCAGGAAAGGTGGCAAGCGGCAAACATACCCGGGCTATTGTGGATAAAAGCCGCCTGGTGGATGGGGCAAAATCCAGAATGGCAAAGGCAGGGTGACAGTTTTTCTTTTAGCTTCCCACAATTTGAGGTGATGTCATTGGATCTTTTAACAGTTAACCAACAAACCTGTGATCAGGATGGGCTGTGTTCTACCGTATGTCCGGCCGGACTGATTGACTTTACAAAGGGGAGTTTTCCTGCAGCTATTTCGGAGGCCGATGAGCTGTGTATTCGCTGTGGCCATTGTATTGCAGTTTGTCCCCATGGCAGTTTAAATCATAAGGATATGAATATTGAGGAATGTGCTCCGAATCGGCAAGATCTACTGCTGTCTGCAGCACAAACTGAGCAATTTCTTAAAGGCCGTCGCTCCATTAGAACATACAAACAAAAACTGGTCTCAAGGGAAAGTCTGGAAAAGTTATTGGATGTTGCCAGATACTCACCCTCCGGGCATAACTCTCAAGGAGTGAGATGGTTGGTGGTTGGGCAAAAAGAGGAGTTGCACCTTCTTTCCGAAATTGTTGCTGACTGGATGAGGTATATGCTTGACACAATGCCTGAATTTTCTGTGGGAATGCATCTGGATAAGACCTTGGAACGTTGGGAGCAAGGTGTCGATGTGGTTCTTCGAGGGGCACCGATAGTGGTTGTTGCTTATGGGGAGAAAGACAACCGGATGGCGCCTGCCAGCTGCACTATTGCTCTTACCTACCTTGAGCTTGCGGCAGCTGGCATGGGGCTTGGTTGTTGCTGGGCTGGATATTTCAATGCTGCTGCCTCAACTTTTCCCCAAATGAAAGAGGCCTTGGCCCTTCCAGACGGACACCAGAGTTTTGGGGCGATGATGGTAGGTTATCCAAAGTTTCAATATAAGCATATACCACTACGTCAGTCACCTGATATCACATGGAGATTGTAGTTGCACGGATAAGCTGATTTGCCAACTTTTAGTTGGCAGGGCGAGAAGAATTCTTCTCGCCCTTTTTTTATTCACTCAGGTTGTATCAGTCATTATTGGTTGTCATTTTCTGCAGGAGAGCCCTGTTGCACTCTTCTCTGGAAATTATCAGTACTCAACTGTGCCCCCATGTTAATGATCATTTTTACAGTCAGGCTGAGGTTAAGGTGACCGGGAAAAAGTCAGGCACCTGGAAGATAAAAAAGGGCCAGTCGGTTACCTATGGCGTTACGATGATAAAAAATTCTACCAATCCTGAGCCTCACAATTTGATTCTATTAGGATTGCTCTCCCTGAGGGTAATCGGTAGCAGGACAGGTCCTGAACTGTGGTTGAAAAAAAACACCTGAAATCTCTTTTTTTTCTTGAAAAAATATATTTCCTCTGAAGTCCTTGAATTTGGGTCCCTCTTAGTTAAAGATACCATATGTTGTAGTTTGGCCTTGAGCACTCCATAAATGTAGTGTATAAACACTTTGTGATTATCTCTGATTTTGCCTGCAACAAGTGGAATTTTGCACTCTCTTTTGCATGTTGATTTGAGTACTGTTCTAAGAGACTAAAGACTCCTGATAGTAAAATTATCTAACAGAAAGAGGGGCTGCATGACACCTGATTTGACCAAACAGGTCTTGACCAGTACTGCCGAAACAGTACTTGCGAGACGATATTATTTGAAAGATTCAAAAGGAAACGCAATTGAGACCTGGGAAGCTTTGGCTCGCCGTGTAGCAAACGCGGTGGCGGATGTTGATAAAGATGAAAAATATCATACGCAGCTTCAGGATGAATTTTTTAACATGATTTATCGTCTGGATTTTTTGCCAAACTCCCCCTGCCTTATGAACGCAGGAACCGACCTGGGGCAATTGTCCGCCTGTTTCGTCCTTCCTGTCGAGGATTCTATGGATGGTATCTTTACTGCCATTCGTAACGGTGCCTTGGTACATAAAACTGGTGGTGGTACAGGATATTCCTTCTCCCGTCTTCGCTCTAAAAATGCTTCTGTGCGTTCGACTCAGGGGGTGGCTTCGGGACCTTTGTCTTTTGCCGCGGTATTTGACGCAGCCACTGAAACCATCAAACAAGGGGGAAAGAGGCGCGGAGCTAATATGGGTGTTTTGCGGATTGATCACCCTGATATTATGGATTTTATTGCCGCCAAAGAAGATCAGAACAGCTTTAATAATTTCAACTTCAGCGTTGGTATCACCGATGTCTTTATGCAATCGGTAGAAGATGATGCTGATTACGATCTGATCGAACCGTCCAATGGTGAGGTGATTGGTCAACTCAACGCTAGGGTGGTGTATGAAAGAATTGTTGATTTGGCCTGGCATAACGGGGAACCAGGGGTACTTTTCATAGATACCGCCAATAAAGATAACATGACCCCCCAGCTTGGCGATTTTGAGGCAACCAATCCTTGTGGCGAACAATGGTTGCTTCCTTATGAGAGCTGCAATCTGGGTTCGGTCAATCTTGCCAATTTTGTCATAAATGGCGAGGTCGATTATGACAGGTTGAAAGAGATAGTGCGGGCGGGCACAGTGTTTTTGGATAATGTCATTGACTGTAATCGTTTTCCTATTCCTGAAATTGAGGAGATGACCTTAAAGACCAGGAAAATAGGTATGGGGATTATGGGGCTTCACGATATGCTTATCGAACTGGAAATCCCTTATGGAAGTGACGAGGGGAGGGGAATTGCCAGTAAGGTGATGAGGTTTATCAGGGATGCTGCAGAAGAGCGTTCTATTGAGCTTGCTAAGGAGAAAGGACCTTTTCCTGCCTATGACTCCAAGATCAACAAATACAAACCGCGTCGAAATGCTGCGCTGACCTCTATCCAGCCGACAGGTACTGTGTCAATGATTGCTGACTGCGGTTCTGGTTGTGAACCTTATTTCTCTATTGTCATGGTGAAGCATGTCATGGATGGTGACAGGCTTATTATGGTGAATAAGTCTTTTGAAAAAGTCGCCAGGGAAGAGGGTTTTTATTCAACCGAACTGATGAGCAAGGTTGCCGATAGTGGAACTGTAATTGGTCATGAGGAAATTCCAGAAAAATGGCAGGAAGTATTTCGTACCGCCCAGGACATTAAACCTGAGGACCATATAAAGATGCAGGGCATCCTGCAGAACAGCGGGGTAGACAGTTCAATTTCCAAAACCATTAATCTTCCCAATAACGCCTCCCGTGAAGAGGTGAAGCTTGCCTATATAAGTGGGTTTAAATTGGGCTGTAAGGGGCTCACTGTATACCGTGACGGTTCCAGGGATCATCAGGTGCTCAACACCAAGGAAGGTTCGGAAAAGGATCAAACCGCCATCGTCTCTGAAAGGGGGCCGATTAAACAAAATCTTCCGGATACACTGGATGCAAAGCGTTATCGTGTAAAGGATCAGTACCAAAAATCGGTATACATTATTGTCTGTTTTGATGAAAATGAAAAACCTATGGAGGTGTTTGCTAAATTCCCCTTCGATAATCGGGTTGACTTAAAAGATAAATCAACGATGTGGACGACCACTTGTCGACTTGTTTCTCTGGCGTTGCGCTTTAATGTGCCGATGGATGAAATCATTAAGCAACTTGACAGGTCAAGTGGTCATATGCAAGACTTGCCTGCCCAGTTAGGGAAACTGTTTAAATCCTTTTTAGCTGGCACCCAGCAAGGTTTTTCTTCTGTATGTCCTGAATGTTCAGGTCCACTCCGCTTTGAAGAAGGGTGTGAAACCTGTCACGATTGCGGGTATAGTAAATGTTCATAAAGATGATCTAAGATCGTATTCTAATATGTAGTGAGGGATTCTATGGCTAAAATCGGCAGAAATGAAAAATGTCCATGTCGAAGCGGGAAAAAATATAAACATTGTTGCGCACTTAAAGAACAAACAACACCCCCGCTACTAACTCCGGAACAGGCGTTGAAGGTTACCCTGATGAACTCTGTGAAAGAAATACAGCAAGATGCTGCAGGCAAAAAAGTCATGTTCCGTGAGCTCGGAGTTTTCTTCTTTTTCTCCACCGCATTAGGTGATGCCTGGGTTATGGAGATGACTGAGTGCGACTCTATTCAGGTTGCCAGGGGCGGAGAGCCGTTGGAAGCGCCTATTGATGAGAACTCTGAAACTATTGAAATCAACTGGAGCCACACCTTTGCTATTACCAATAAGCAGGTTGAAATAACTGCGTACGCTGACAAAAAAGTGGAGGTTCTAGCACAAGCTCCAGCGCGAGAACTCAATGCTGCAATGAACCGCATTCGCAAAAAGTTCAGTAAAGAGGAACTTGAGAAAGTTCACTTACCTCATCCGGGACAAGAGACCACGAGTAAATGAATCGGAAAATGAATGCATTTTTACGAATGGTTCCCTTGGCTCTAGTCATGGGAACCATTTTTTTTCTTTCGCATCAACCCGGAGACAGTCTCTCTCTTCCCAAGATTCCGGGGGCCGATAAATTGGTCCATATGATTGTTTATAGTGTTTTGGCGGGCGCAGTTTTTGTCGCCTGGAGTGAGCAGCAGAAAGACAGGAACCCCCTGGCTTTAATACTTTTTACCTTTGTATTTTGTTTTCTCTACGGAATTTCAGACGAATTCCATCAGTCCTTTATTCCCGGGAGAACCGCCAGTGTCTATGATTTGCTTGCGGATTGTGCTGGAGCAGCAATTACCTGCACTTTTTGGGCAAGGTGGCGAAAGAAAGTGATAATGATCAAGTACCAGTAATATTGTTGAGGCGCATTTCTTGCAAAATTATATTGGTAGCCGTATACTTTTTCTTAGGATGATAATTTTTTTGTGTCAGTAGAAAGGGTGAACTATGATTGGTGAAGCAAGTGGTGTAACTACCCTCATAAATAATGAGCGGATACAGAGGGAAAATCAGGTTAGTTCTGAGAACTGCCTATCTCAGCGTGGCGAAGAAGTAAGGGATAAAAATTTTTCTGATGTAACGTCCTTTTCATCTGAGGCATTGGCTCTTGCCAAAAATGTTACTCCTGCAGAAGGAAATGCTGAGCATGATCAGATAGAACAACAGAATCAGGACCAAGAGAAGATTCAGAACAGTACTGCCAGATTTTTAGATATCCGAGTGTAGTGCTGATAAAAATAGAATGACTAGAGGTGGCGTTGAATTGATACTCTGCTTGGTGTAGTTAAGATTGTGACAATTACTATGTTGTGGAGGGGGAGCAAGCGAAAGCTGGACTCCCCCTTTTTTGTTTTTAATAAGCCTGATTATCTTCGGGCTTGGAGTATCTTGGCCATATCTTTGGCAAAATAAGTAATGATTATATCAGCTCCTGCTCGTTTGATAGACAGCAGAGTTTCTTCCATTACCTTCTCTCCATCTATCCACCCCTTTTCTGCTGCGGCTTTGATCATGGCGTATTCCCCGCTGACATGGTAGGCCGCTATCGGTAAATCAAATTCGTCGCGAAGTCGTGAGATAATATCCAGGTAGGCAACCGCCGGTTTTACCATAATGATATCTGCACCTTCGTCTACATCAAGGGTCGCTTCCCGTAGCGCTTCCCGGCTGTTTGCGGTATCCATCTGGTAGCTTCTTCGGTCTCCGAATTGAGGCGCACAATCTGCAGCATCCCGAAAAGGTCCGTAAAATGCCGAGGCATACTTTACAGCATAGGACATTATAGGAACTGAATCGAAATTATTTTCATCTAAGGCTGCTCTGATTTCGGCTACTCTGCCGTCCATCATGTCCGAAGGCGCAACCATGTCGGCACCGGCCTGGGCATGAGATAGGGCTGTTTTGGCAAGGATTTCAAGAGTGGCGTCGTTGTCTACCATATTGTCGATTAGACAACCGCAATGCCCGTGGTCAGTGTATTCGCAGAGACAGACATCGGTGATGACCAGCAGTTCGGGCACTTTGTTTTTTAGCTCTCTAATAGCCGTCTGAATAATGCCGTTTTTGGCATGGGCTCCAGAGCCGACAGCGTCTTTTTTCTCAGGCAAACCAAAGAGGATTACCGAATTTACACCAAGTTTTAAGCATTCTTTTGCCTCTGCTGCCAACATGTCCACTGTCAGTCTGAAAACTCCAGGCATGGAGGAAATTTCCTCCCTCTTCTTTTTACCCGGCCTAACGAACAACGGATAGACAAATTGTGCAGGGGAAAGTTGAGTCTCTCTGATGAGCGCACGAAAGGCGCTGTTTTTACGAAGTCGTCTGGGTCTATATTCTGGAAAAACCATTTATGATCCTTTTTGCTGGTGTTTGTGCATTGAAAAAAGAAGAGGTCGAATTGACAAAAATAACTACCGTCTTTTCAATAGCTCAACTTTCTGAAGTTACTGTATAATTTCAAAAGATTTAAGTTTTTTGTGTAAATGGCTCCTTTCCAGCCCTACCTGCTCGGCTGTTTTGGAGATATTGTTTGCGTTTTGTAAAAGTTTTTGATGCAGGTATTCTTTTTCAAAAAGTTTTTTTGCTGTTTTGTAATCCTCAGATAAAAACGGGTTGATCGCGGGGTCACTACGGTTAGTATTTGGGTTCTGTGTGGGGGTAAGGAATGAGCGGATGTGATCGGCGGTGATGGTCGGTTCCTGACACATGATAGCTAATCGTTCAATAAAATTTCTCAATTCTCGTACGTTGCCTGGCCACTTGTGTTCCATCAGTGCTTGCAAGCCCTCGGGAGTGAATTTTTTATTTTCCACACCCCGGCTGACTAGAAGTTTCATTAGGGCGTCAACAAGGAGGGGAATGTCTTCTAGCCGATCGCAGAGCTTCGGGACATGAATAGGTACTACGTTGAGCCGCCAGAAAAGATCCGCTCGGAAGTTTCCGCCTTCAATCTCTTCTTCCAGATTTTTGTTGGTGGCCGCCAGAACCCGTACATTGACTTTGATTGTTTTACTGCCGCCGACCCTTTCAAACTTCTGTTCCTGAAGAATGCGGAGAATTTTCGCCTGGGTGTTGAGGCTCATATCGCCGATCTCATCTAAAAACAGAATGCCGCCATCTGCCTGGTCAAATTTTCCGCGTTTACTCAAATGAGCACCGGTAAAGGAACCTTTTTCATGACCAAACAGTTCTGATTCGATAAGTTCTTCAGGAATTGCAGCGCAATTCACCTCAACCATCGGCTGGTAATTTGATCGCGAGGCACGGTGGATCGACTGGGCAACCAACTCCTTGCCTGTGCCGTGCTCACCTCTGATCAGGACCCAGGCATCAGTTGGAGCGACCATTTCTATCTGTTTTCTTAATCCCTGTATGACCTGAGATTCACCAGTGAGTTTTGAGTTCTGGCCTGAGCCTTGGCGCAGCAGGAGGTTCTCTTGCTTTAATTTGCTAAAACGCAATCCATTAGAGATAGCCAGGATAATTTTGTCATAAGAGAGTGGCTTTTCAATGAAATCGAAGGCGCCTTTCCGAGTTGCCTGGACGGCAGTTTCGATGGTACCGTGGCCGGAAATCATAATGATCGGAATCCCGTATTGCTCATGGATTTTCTCGAGGGCAGTCATGCCATCCATGTTATCGCCTAGCCAGATATCCAGGAGGACAAGGTCAACATTCATGGTCTCCAGCAGCTCAAGTCCCTCTTCGGCAGAAGAAACACCTGTTGAGGAAAAACCTTCGTCTTCAAGAATTCCTGCTAAGGTTTCCTGGATGCTTATCTCATCATCTATTATTAATATATGTTTGCGCATTTATCTTTTAATGGCTGTATGCGTGGAAAAATAGTCTCATAGACGTCGGAAGTCTTTGAGTGGATTGCTTTTCTGTCGTGCAGCTTATTTATTGCTTGTAAAGAAGCGGCAATTCGATTGTAAAAGTTGATCCGGTCGGCATGTTGTCTTGTACGCGAATGTACCCATTGTGATCGGATACAATAGTTGAAACGATGGCCAGCCCAAGACCTGTTCCTGTTTTCTTAGTCGAAAAATAGGGTTCAAAAAGTTTAAGTTTGTTCTCTTTGGAGATTCCCGGACCATCGTCATGTACCTTGATAAAAACGTTTTCCTGTTCATCATCAAGGGAAAGTTCAATTTCTATTGTACCCCCCTCAGGTAAAACTGCAACTGCATTGTCCAGGAGGTTGATAAGGCAGCGTTTGATTTGTTCTGGGTCAAAACTGAATACTGGAATAGGCGTCACCTCACGACAATTAAAGGAGATTTTTTTGTGCGCTTCCTTATAAAGAAAGAGGGTGTTGTTCGATAGTTTTGTTAAATTTTCTGTAGATTTATGAACTTTCGGCATCCTGGCAAACTGTGAAAATTCACTGACCAACCTCTTTAGCTCGTCCACCTGGGTAATAATGGTATTGGTACACTGATCGAAAATGCTGTTTTGTTCTGCCATGATTTCTGGATAGCGTCTTCTAAGTCGCTGGGCGGAAAGCTGGATGGGGGTCAATGGATTTTTGATTTCGTGGGCAATCCGTCTTGCCACCTCACGCCAGGCGGCCATACGTTGCATTTTTTCAAGTTTAGTTAGGTTGTCAAAAACTATTACAAAACCAATTGGGTTTTTTTGATCGTCCTCCAGCCGTGTAAAATTAACCAATAAAGAATAATTTTTTCCAAGCACATTCAGCTTTATGTGTTGTTCAATGGTGATTTTACCGGTTATCTGAAGTTCTTCGATGAAACCGATAATGATTGCTGTTTGGTATGGTGGTAGAACATCTCTAAAATTAAGGTCAATGAACAATGATTTATCAATTCTGAGAAGTTTTTCCGCGAATCGGTTTATGGTTGTGATCTGACCGTGATCATCTAAGGATATGACCCCGGCAGATACATTTTGCAAAATGGTTTCAGTATAGCGCCTACGTTGTTCGGATTCTTTTGAGCTTTTTTGCAGGGCGTTGTGGGTTTCGGCAAGTTTCTTATTGCTGGTGTTCAGGTTGAGGGTCATCTTATTGAACGAATCGACGAGCAAGCCCATCTCGTCTTTAGACTCACGTTCTATAACAAACTCCAGGTCGCCGTCTGTCACTCTTCGTGTGGCAAGCACAAGTTTTTCGAGCGGATCCGTGATACCTCTGGAAATGTATAGTCCAAACCAAATTGCCGCGAATATAATCAACAGGGTTACAATAAGCAGAATGATTAGCAACCAGAACTTAAACGGTTTTTTGAAATGTTTTAGTTGTCTGTATCCCTCAATGCCTTGAGAGATAGTGGTCATGCGGGCAAGTTGCTCACTTTTTACAATGAGGGAGGTTATGAGCACAGCTCGGCCGAGTCCACTGTTGCCAATCTGGATCTCAGCAATACAATTTACCAGGTCACCGGTTTTGGTCTCCTGAATCAGAATTTCACGGTTCGAAGTTTTCCGAATCCTTTCAAGTATTCTGGAAGGGATTTTGGGAAGAATGATGCCTCGAAGTTTTGGACCCTTTACAGTTATTTCCAGATTGTTGTCGTTGGTGATAAGAGTAAGATTGTCGGGGCCATTAATTGGGTTGAAACTGAGAATGTTCTCCAGCGTCTTATTGATAGTGTCGGGTGTGTAAGCAGCTATATCTAAATCTTTAAAACGTTCGCCTATACCTTCACTCATGAGGGTCACCTGTTCTTCTTTTTCACGTAGCAGGGATTGGGCAAGCTTGAGAGATTCGGTCAGGGAGTCTTCTATACTGGCATTAAACCAGTAGTCCATGCTGGTTGAGACAAACTGGAGGGCGACAAAAAAAAGCAATATGGTGGGGATAAGGGTCAGCGAGAGAAAGGACGCGATCAACTTTGTCTTGAGTTTATTGCCAAGACGGTTGACTTTTCTTTCAAACAAAAGCTCCGCCAGATTACGTAGAACCAGAAAAAGGACAAACAGGACCAGCAGAACATTGACATTAATGAGGGCAAAAATGAGGACACTATTGTTGACAGGTAGTCCAGCATCTTCCCGTAGAAGATGACTTTGCAGCCAGATAAACAGGGGGATGAGAAGGAGGCAGATGATAATGACCCGGCGGATCAATTTTCGTTTCTGACGAACCTGTTTTGCAGTATATGGCCGCTTGCTATTTGGCCTGCCTTCTGGTGAAGGGATTCCCATGGTCAGAGCTAATAATTAAACATAATGGTATGCCATTCGGTTTCAACATCCCACCAACTGAGAAAGGGTAGGATGTTATGCAGGCTCAGAGGTAAGGTCTTTTGGTAGAGTTCAGCTCTTATTCTGAGCTTATATAGGTTGTTTGGCAGGAGCTGCTTGAGTTCGACAACTTTGGCACCGTTTATTTCGTTGATTTCTTTTTGTGCTTCAAAAAGAGACCTGAATGACAGAATCTTGTTGTTGTCCTCTTCCAGGGAAACCTTATAATTTTCCTTTAAAGTGTCAAAGGTCATGGCATGGTGAAAATTATGGGTGACTATCAGTTCATCCGGACCTTTTTCTATTGTTTTGTACAACTCAACAAAAAAAGAGAAACGGAGTGGAATGCCGCTGTGGAGTATCTCTATCATTTCAGAAGTGAAGCTATTTTCGAGGGTTCCAAAAACAATGAGGTGATTCTCCGAAGTGGTGGCGGTTAATTCAGTGATAGTTGCTTGTCGCTCAGGGTTGCCTTCAGAGCAGGATAGGGAGGGAATGATCAATATCAGAAGGAGAATAAAAGAAAAAAATATAGGTTTACAGTGCATAATGTTTAATTTTATGTTGAAACGAAGTTGATCTATTGGCGATGGTTGTCGAAAAAATAACACTTTGTTAGGAGAAGTTTGAGCCTGATTAAGTGGTTCTGAAGTTCTTTTATTGTTTTTTGTTTCAGTTTTTAATTTTCGATATTACTGTTTCTAAGTTTTTGATTGTGCTAATTTACTTGATCTTGTTGTCGATGTCTATTGCTTGTTCTTCGCTCGTTGATCCTTTTCTATCAATCGTCTTAGTATCTTAAAAATTCTTTTCTTGTTCTCAATAAAGAATTTTTGTAAAGGTGCTTATGCTCCTCGATATGTAATGAAATGTGTCCCTGTGGTTGGGAGTGCAAAGAATTTTGATATGGCAGCTTGACAGCAGAAAAAAGAGGCTGTATTGTGTATATGCACGTAATAGTAGAGAGGAGTCTCTTAAGGTTCTGATTTTTTTAAATTATAAGGTGAAAAGGTTAATAATGCGTATTGCTATTCCAACAAATTCTCCCGGCGGTCTTGAAGCTGAGCGTTCAGATCATTTCGGTCATTGCGATATTTTTACTCTGGTTGAACTTGACGAAAAAAAAGAAATTAAAGATGTAGCTACTATTCAGAATGGTGATCATGAGGCGGGAGGTTGTATGGTTCCGGTTAAAATTCTTCAAGACGCCGGTGCGGAATCGATTATTGTGGGAGGAATGGGGGCGAGACCAATGCGTGGCTTTACCGATGCTGGTATCACCGTCTACTTCGCTGACCGAAGTAATATGAAAACGGTTAAAGACGTGGTTGGTGGATTCAAAGCCAACAGATTGCCTGTTATGCATGCGGACCAAGTCTGTAAAGGTTCAGGTAATTGTCATCACTGATAGATTGAATTTTTCGTCTGTTGTCAGTATAAATGGTTTCTATATAGACTGCTCACGTGGATGAGCAGTCTATTTACCGCGGTGTAACCAGCGGTAACAAAACTTTCTGGTTTTTAGCTATAGACGAGCAATCAAGACGATCCTATATGAATTTATTCGGACACCGTTTCAGGTAGAGCAAAAAAAATGTCACCAAGACCAAAGAAAACGAGAAAATGTCAGGGAAGGTTCTGCGGCAGGGCTTTTAAGCCGACTGGAACACCCCTCACTGAACTCAAACAGATAGAATTGCACCGGGATGAACTCGAGGCATTACGTCTGTGCGACGGAGAAGGGATGACTCAGGAGGAGGCCGGGGAGAGTATGGGGGTTTCCCGGGGAACGATTCAACGAATAATTACCCTTGCCCGGAAAAAAACTGCTACGGCACTCACTGCTGGACAGGCGTTAGTTTTTGTCGACGATGATGAAAAAGAATAGTTTTTGCCGTCATCGTTTACTATTACAGTAGTAAATAGATCACCCTACTGATATCAAATATTTTCTCTTGTTTTGTCAAAAGTAATATCTGGCCATTTTTCCATAAAGTATTTCAGCATCCACTCGTTTTCTGCCAGATAGGTAAGGAATCCCTCTGAATCGTAGGCGAGAGCTCCTTGATTTTTTCTTTCAAATTCAGCAAGAGCCTTCTTGTCTTCGCACCGCACCCAGCGTGCTGCCTGGAAATTTACCGGCTCATAAATTGCTTTTACGCTGTATTCGTTTTGCAGTCGGGCCATGGTGACCTCAAACTGCAATACGCCAACGGCACCCATTATATAGTCTGAACCCATCAGTGGTCGAAAAACCTGGATAGCTCCCTCTTCCGCGAGTTGCAGAAGACCTTTCTGAAGTTGTTTCATCTTTAACGGATCTTTCAACAACACCCGTCGAAAATGTTCAGGTGCAAAATTAGGAATTCCGGTGAACTTTAGCATTTCTTTTGGTGTAAAGGTGTCCCCAATTTTAATGGTTCCGTGGTTATGCAGGCCGATAATGTCGCCTGGCCAGGCCTCGTCCACGTTGGCGCGCTCCTGGGCCATGAAAATAGTAGCGTTGGCAAGGGTTATGTCTTTGCCAAGGCGGTGATGTTTTACTTTCATACCCCGGGTGAATTTTCCGGAACAGATACGGAAAAAAGCAATACGATCTCTATGGGCGGGGTTCATGTTTGCCTGGATCTTGAAAACAAAGCCCGAGAACTGCTCTTCATTGGGAGAGACTTCCCGACTCACCGCCTCCCTCGGACCTGGTGGCGGTGCCATCTCAACAAAACAGTCGAGCATCTCACTTACGCCAAAGTTGTTAATTGCACTGCCGAAAAAGACCGGGGTTTGACTGGCTTTCAGGTAATGTTCATACTCAAAGGGATTCGCTGCCCCCTCCAGTAGTTCGATATCATCTCTTAGATCACTGGCAGCCTTTTCACCAATAAGCTCATCTACTTTAGGGTCCCTCAGATCCTCGATCAATATTCCTTTAATATTTCTGATGTTTTGTCCGGGGGTAAAGAGGTGGAGCGTCTTCTTGTAAAGATTGTATACCCCTTTGAAGGTCTTACCCATCCCGATTGGCCAGGAGAGGGGAGTACATTCAATCTGGAGTTTTTCCTCAATCTCGGCCATTATATCGATGGGGGATTGACCCTCGCGATCAAGCTTGTTGATAAAAGTCATGATCGGAGTATTGCGCATACGGCAAACTTCCATCAATTTTTCGGTTTGCGCTTCTACACCCTTGGCACTATCAATTACCATGACGGCCGAATCGACAGCGGTCAACACCCGATAGGTGTCTTCTGAGAAATCCTGATGGCCCGGCGTGTCGAGAAGATTCACCTCGTAATCCCGATAGGTAAACTTCATTACTGAGGTTGTTACGGAAATGCCGCGCTCCTGCTCAATAGCCATCCAGTCGCTGGTCGCATGTCGCTCCACTTTACGAGATTTGACGGCACCTGCCATGTTGATGGCACCACCGAAGAGAAGGAGTTTCTCGGTAAGGGTCGTTTTGCCGGCATCCGGGTGGCTAATAATACCAAAGGTTCTTCTTTTGGCTATTTCCTGGGTGAGTAGTTTGCTCATAACTGATGAAAATATGATTGTTATTTTTGGAATGGTCTTATTGTAAAAGTAAGCAGAGACAAAACCTATAGCATAGGTTCTTTTTCGAAGAATGGAAACAGAAAACGAAAATCAATGAAAAATAAACGCAGGAACCGAGTGATCGATTCAAAATGGCGTCTTATATCATTTTTTGTTGGATGGTAGCAACTTTAGATTATTGCATGTATTATAGTTTCCAACTATCTACGTGAAAACGGTAACATTTCAAGACAGTGAAGGTGCATGATTTACGAATCTTGAAATGTAAATATCAGAAACACTATTCTTTTTTAACTGAATAGATAACTTTAACTACAAAATAAAACTATGAAAAAAATACAAGTAGCCAACCCTGTGGTAGAGCTTGATGGCGATGAAATGACGCGTATCATCTGGCAATTTATAAAGGATAAACTGATATTTCCATATTTGGAGCTTGATATTCGTTATTATGATCTTGGAATCGAAAAACGAGATGAAACTGATGACCAGATTACCGTTGATTCAGCTAATGCTATAAAGAAATATGGAGTAGGGATCAAATGTGCAACCATTACCCCTGATGAAGCAAGAGTCGAGGAGTTTAAGTTGAATAAAATGTATCGCTCTCCAAACGGTACTATCAGAAATATTCTCGGGGGAACTGTATTTCGTGAGCCTATCATGGTCAGCAACATACCCCGTCTCGTAACTACATGGAAGAAGCCGATTTGTATCGGTCGTCACGCTTTCGGCGATCAATATCGCGCCACTGACTTTGTTGTTAAAGAAAAAGGAAAGTTGACAGTGACATTTACTCCTGAGGATGGTGGAGATGTGCAGAGTTACGATGTCTTCAATTTTCAGGGTGGCGGGGTCGCCATGACCATGTATAACACTGATGAGTCTATTTATGGTTTTGCTCATTCCTGCTTTAATCAGGCTCTTCACAAGAAATGGCCACTTTATCTTTCTACCAAAAATACAATTCTCAAAAAATATGATGGCAGATTTAAAGATATTTTTGAAGAGCTCTACCAGACAACTTATAAAGTGCAGATGGACAAACTGGGGCTCATTTATGAGCATCGATTGATAGACGATATGGTTGCTGCAGCTCTAAAGTGGGATGGGGGATTTGTCTGGGCATGTAAAAATTATGATGGCGATGTGCAATCGGATACCTTGGCGCAAGGATTTGGCTCTCTCGGGCTGATGACTTCAACGCTGGTTACTCCTGATGGTAAAACCATGGAGGCCGAAGCTGCCCACGGTACTGTTACCCGTCACTATCGGGAGCACCAGAAAGGAAAACCGACATCGACCAATCCCATTGCTTCCATTTTTGCCTGGAGTAGAGGTTTGGCGTTTAGGGGGATGCTCGATAATAATTCCGAGCTTATCGCTTTCTGCGAATCCTTGGAAGCAGTGTGTATAGAAACTGTTGAGAGCGGTAAGATGACAAAAGATCTTGCTCTTTGCATCCATGGCAAAGATCTACAGGAGAGCCACTATCTCACTACTGAACAGTTTCTGGATGCTCTTGATGAAAATCTTCAGAAAAAGCTTTCGGCGTAATTTGCGTTGCAGTATCCAAATGAACCGGGGCGCTGCTGACTAAACTTGAAAAATATTTTCAACCCAAGCCCATTGTCGCCCCGGTTTAACCAGAAAACAATTATTGATTTTTTTAAGGACAAAAAGACTATTGAGGCAAGGTATCGCACCCAGCTGAGGTCTGCTTGTAAAGCTGGGTGCTGTTATATTGCAGAGATGGTATTAACCGTAAACCAGTTCTCCTCCTGAATACCCAAGTCCGCCAGCGCACGCGAGGCAAAGAAGATAGATTAGCAGCATCTTGCTCGGCGCAGTACCTTTACTTTTGAGTACGACAGAAACGATCAGGAGTATGGTAAGAAGTACTCCCAGAATCATCTTGATTTTTATGAAGATATTCCACTCTCCTTCCAGGAGGTGCAACCAGTCAAGTACACCTGCCCCTATCACAGGTACTATTGCCAGAAGTGCAAGTACAGAACAATGAAAGGCCGTCTGACCGAAATTTCCATTCTTCCAGATTAATCCAAGCAAAGAAAAGACAACCATACCAATTATCATTCCCATCGGCACATGTGTGAGCATTGGGTGGAGAGGATGGGCGAATCCAACTTTTTCTAAGAATAAATAAAGATTTTCTACCATACAATTCTCCTTATAGTGTGGAAGTTTGACTAGATTATATTTTAATGGTAATCATTATCAATAGAAAACAAGTGGATTTTTTCAGATTTTTCAATTTCTTTTCCGGTTACTCTACCTCTCCTCTTTCGGTGGCATAGATTTCAAATAGGCGTATATGTCTGCAGCATCTTGTTTGGAAACTTTGCTTTCTGGGAAACCAGGCATAATAGAAGCATTGCTCTTTCTTAATTTTCTCACAAAGCTACCAAAACCCATTTTAAGTCCAGCGATATTAACAGCTCGGCCATCATTGCCATGGACTCCGTGGCAGCCAGAACAATTGTTCATCATGTACCATCTTTTCCCATCTGCCGAGTTTCCTGGAGGAGCACTACAGCTAATAAGGAAAGTAAGAAAGAGTAAAAACACCCCAATGCTTAAAACACGGGAAAGAGGAAGTCGCAAGAGTCGCATTTAAATCTCCTGACCACACTAATGCCAGTCCATAATCGATAGCTGGTCATAGTTAATTGAATAGATAGGGCTAAAAATAACTCAGCATTTGTGAATTATAATTATAAAATTTATTTGGCAGTAATAATGGACCACTTTTCCTTCAATTGCAAGCAATTTCAAATGGTAAGAGGATAAGAGATGGAGATGGAATTATTCGATTACTGGTTTGTTGCACTTGTGTCTGTCTGTTGTAGATCATTAATCAATGCTTTGAGTACTTTATCTCGATTATTTTCAGTTTGATTAAGGAGGATGACAAAAGGGAGCAGGTTGCTCCCTTTTGGAAAATACCCAGCATAACAGTACACATCTTTCATTGTTCCACTCTTTAGCAGAATGTTATCTTTTTTGTTAAGAAGAGCACTATAGGGCTTGAAAAGGTCTAGGATAGTAAGAAGTGCAAGAGGACTCGCCCTATTTTGTCGTGATAATCCTGAGCCTTCTTTTACCGTGATCTGGTCAGGACTAAGGTGGAGGATATTCTCAATAAAAAAAAGAAAGGTTCGACGGGATTTCACCCAGGTTGCAGGGAGTCCATGATCTTTGATTCCGCATGCAAGAAAGAGCTGGTTGGCAATAAAGTTGTTGGAGTACTTTAGGCATGCCCTGATGATCTCTTCCAACGACTTACTACTGTGGTGGATATATATCGGCTCCAACCCTTTCGGGACAAGTTTTTTGCTGTAGCTTTTTTGTACGTTTATCCCGGCTTGTTGTAGCAGAACAGTAAACAACTCTCCCGTGTACCGCAGGGTGGGCGATAGCTCGCCTGCTTGCGACAGAGTGTCTACATTTATGCGGTGCATACCGGGTGAAAGATTGGAACCTGCCTCTGTCATCAGGGCTATGAGAGGTGTCTGGGGCTCACCCGAGGTAATGGTGGTGTTACCCGCTACCTGAAGAGGTAGAGCGTTGAAATTTACAGCCAGAGCACCATTGGGAGCGTCATATGGATTGTCGGAACTTTCACTTCCTGCCTTTTTGTTGTTGAGGGCGAAACTACTTTCATCAAGAAAGAGTGATCCAAGCTGCCGAATGCCCAGTTTTGCAAGATTTTTTCCTATATCCAGGATAACCTCGGATGTTAGAAAGGGATCGCCATAACCTTTGATATAAAGATTATCTTGCTCGTCGAGGAAGAAATGGGTTTCGAACCGGTACTCTTTGCCAAGTTTACCAATGGCAACCAGGCAAGTGAGAATCTTGAGAGTTGAGGCAGGAATAAAGAGATCCTGCTCCCGGAATTTTAGAAAGCTGGTGTTGTCATGAATGATATATCCCCCATTTTCGATTAATTGTTTGGCCTTGGGGGAACCATGGGCACGATACGGCTGAGCCAATACCATGAAAACTAACATGGTGCAAAACAACCTATATCCAGAGAATATGTATCGCCTAGAGTTTATCATATGAAATTGTTTTGGAGTTGTATCGTGTCCTCTAAGAGCATATTACTGGCTCAGGTTTAATCGAGTGGGTGCCAGCTGGTTTTGAGTATTTTGGTTTGGAGGCTGCGCTCTTTGTTGAGACCAAGGATCTCTGTAAGTGCTTCAAGCGGTTTAATACCAGGTTGAGCACTGGCAGAAATCATTTCAAGATGCACTATTGCAGCGTTGGCAATAAAAAACTCTTTAATGAGTGGCCGAATGTCGATCTCTTTGGTTTTTCCCTTCCTGGTTTTGCTTATAACAAAGCTGTCGCTCTTAACAAATTTATCAGCTCGAATTCTTTCAGCATCAGTGATATTCCCCGGTAGGGTGAGATCATAGGCAATGAGGATTTTCTGTGGAACTTTCCCAGAATGGAGTTCAATCTTTGTAACCTGTAAACCAGGGGCAATTTTTGCATTGAGTCGTTCTGTGACAGATGACCGGTTTTCTAAGGGGGTGGGAAGGTCCATAATGAAAAACTCAGCAAGGCTTTCTGTTCCTACCGGGAGGGCTGGGCCAAATGAGATTTTCGGGGAAGGATTGAATCCTTGGCTGTAATTGGTTTCAACCGATGCACGACGAAGGGTGCGAAAGACCACCTGTAGAATCTCGAGATGGCCAAGAAAACAGATATCTCCAGTTCTTGAATAATGAACAATATACTTAAAATGGCCTGTTGCAGCAGAGTGAGTTTTTTTAACTGGATGATTGGCCTCTTGTGGGAGGGAGCTTTCTGTTTCCACAGCCTTATCAGAACGATTATAAACAATAGGCAAGAGGGTATCGAAGTCACAGAGGCCACATTTTTGGCAGGCATGGTATCGGCAGTCAGGGGTGTAAATTTCTCCTTTTGCTTTGGCAAGTTCATCTTTTAAAAATTGGAGATCAACCCCGGTTTGGAGATGCTGCCACGGTAGGATTTCGTCCAGTTCTCTTGCTCGCAGAAAGTCGTTTAGATCAAGTTGGCAAAGCTCTGCAGCTTTTTCCCAGCGAGACAAATCAAAATTTTCGTCCCAGCCATCAAGGCGGGCACCGGCCTGCCAGGCAAGCTCCGTTAGTTTAGCTAGACGCCTGTCACCACGGGAAAAGACACCTTCAAGAAAACTGATTTGAGGACTATGGTACCTGAAATTGCATCCTTTTCTGGGAAGGCCGTTTTGCAGGCGGCGTATGTTTTGTCTGCTCTCTTCTATGTTGAGTTGTCTTTCCCATTGAAAAGGAGTATGGGGCTTAGGAACAAAGGTGCCGATGCTGATGTTTATCTGCTTTTTACCTTTGCCCCCTCCGCCGCTGCGCACTGTCATGGCCTTTTTTACAAGTTGGATTATTTCGTCTATGTCCTGATCTGTTTCAGTGGGTAAGCCGATCATGAAATAAAATTTAATGACTCGCCAGCCAAGAGCAAAGGCTTCAGTACAGGTGGAAATGAGGTCGTCTTCTGTGATCCCCTTATTGATGACCCGCCTGAGTCTTTCACTG
>Ga0209475_10000990_pt1 | contig 41309 bp, 35 predicted proteins | sample tdDd471_FD_187128 | JGI IMG/M metagenome (GOLD analysis project Ga0209475, IMG submission 187128) | Marine sediment microbial communities from the Atlantic coast under amendment with organic carbon and nitrate - tdDd47.1 (SPAdes)... | ecosystem: Environmental > Aquatic > Marine > Coastal >... | reverse complement strand
AATTGATTCAATATTTTTGAAGTATTTTACCATGCGAGTTATTGTAACCAGACTCTGACAAAAATGAATGAGAATTAATTTTTAAAATATTATACAGAAATTCTGATTGCCAAATTACGGTTATAACTTAGAATTGATTGTACGATCGTAAAAATGTTGAAAAAGGTGGTTTTGGACACTTATAGATTGGGAAACTACAGTTAGCGAGACTGAATAAAGTCCAGAAATTTAATCCACAGTTCCTGTGGATAAGTCTGTGTATAAGTCAAAATATTATTCCCAAACGAGCAGCACTATTTGCTTTATTTCAGATTGATTACAATTTAAACAAGAAAAACAAAAAAAATATTTATCATTTTATTTCAACAAGATAGATTTTTTTTTCAAAATAGATATTGACTCATTAATAGTATAAGCTACTGCTAATATGAATGAAAAGTAAGTCAATTTAAAGAAGTGGATAAGTACCATAAAACAATTAGTTATTGAGTTTTTATAACAATGATTTGAATAGGGTTTTGTAAGTGAAAATATTTGTGCTCGAAACCAATCAGGCACAATAAATTTTTTTAATTGAATTTATTGTCTATGAATATCATTACCCAATAAATTCAATAATAAAACTTTGACGTCAAATGAATTCGAACCAGCAGCCGTTGGGTTTGATTCCATCATGTAACTAATTTAATAATTATGCTTTTCAGCGCGTTCTTCCGCTAATACCCGGTTGAGATTACTCGACATATTAACAATATCAACCGGTTCTTTCTTGGCTTTTTCTTTGTACAATGCGGCATCCAGAAGACCTAACTCGGTGGTTTTATCTCCAGAATTTAGCGAGTGAGCTCCAATACTGACTTTATATATAACATTGCCATCTAAGGTATTCTCATAATCGATCATATCCTTGATACGTTGATACAATATTTGGCACTGTTCGGCATCGGTATTGGGTAGAATGACAATAAATTCATCACCACCATAACGACAAACCTTATCGACTTCTCGTGTTGCTTCTTTTAAGATATTGGCCAGGGAAATAATCACTTGATCTCCAGCTTGATGTCCATAAGTATCATTGATAACTTTAAAGTCATCTATATCCAGCATAAGTAAAGAAAGCGGCGAATTATAACGCTCCTTCATTTGTAGCTCATTATTTAAAAATTTATCAAAGCTACCACGATTATAAAGCCCAGTCATGGGATCACAACTGGCCAGTTTTCTTAAGGCTCGACTACAATAAGCTTTTTCAATGGCAATCGCCGCAAAATCAGCAATGGTGGTTAAAATTTTTAGTTCTAAGGGCGTAAAGTGAGCACCATTAATTTTATTAATCAGTTCAATTACACCAAAGACATTATCACCCGCACATAATGGCACACCAATAATGGATGTGGTTTCAAAACCAGTAAAACCATCTACCCGACTCGAAAAACGCTTATCCTCTTGGACATTATCAACAATCACCGCTTCTTTATTGGCTGCAATCCATCCAGCAATACCCTCTCCTTTTAATAAAGTACGACCGATTAGCTTTTCACTACCATGTCCAATAACCACAGCAAATTTTAGTGTTTCAGAATCAGGTTCCTTTAGCATCAGTGACCAATGCCTGGGAGTGAATATTTCACCAATATTTTTCATGACTTGCTCTAAAGTCTCATCTACCGTATTACAACGAGATATAGATTTAGCTATATCAACAAAAAATGATAATTTAACGAGCTCATCAATTGAACTGGTAGAGTCATTTACTACGGTCATACGCATACACCCTTATATAAGTCGGTATCTACTAATGAAAAATCCTACTTTTGAGTATAAAAAAAGCTTTGATATTATACAACTTACTTAAAAAACCCTTTTTTTAGATAAAACCTACATAAACAAAAAAGATAACTAATTAAAACGCCCTTGATATTGCTCAACAAGAAGCGCTAATTTATTATGCAGATGACCTTCAAAATCATCAAGGTTTTTCTCAAATAAATCCAAATATCTTGCCGCTTTATCATGAGTTAATTTTTTATTGCCAACTCGATACTGCATTTCTGGCAAACTTTTATCAAACCTTGGAAGTATTTCCCAGTGAACAAAATCTGCATCAATCAATTCAACCTTTTTTTGGGCAAATTGACAAAATTGTTCTACAAGTTGATTACCATTAGGGCCAAGACAACCGGGTTCCACTCGGAAAATTACCATTAGTTTTTTTTCTTGTGGCAATGGTAAATTATCTTTCATCTCAAAAATCCTCAGAGTAAAATTTTAACCCGAGATATTACAATAAGAAAAAGAGATTGTCTGCATTATATAAAGGATTATAGAAGAGAGCAGAAATTAATGAAAAAAATAACAAATTAAGATAAGCTGTCTATACCTTAATATTGTCTTTGGACTTTGTATGCCATTATTTGCAAAAACTCAATTTGATAGTAGCGAAAAAAAGGCAATTCGTAACGAGCAAGTTCAAATGCTCTTCAAGGGATTAGTAAGTACTATCCCTGTTTCAATAATTATTGCGATTGTTATCGTTTTTCTACAAAGACAAGTAATAGATAAACATATCCTTACCTGGTGGTTTATAGCATTCTTAGCTGCACAAGCCTTTAGAGCCACCACCTCTTATTTATTTTTTAAAAATAAACTCCCTCAGCTTAATATTGACAAATGGTATCAAATCTTTGTATATGGAACATTATTTACCGCATTAGCCTGGGGTTCTGGTGCCTGGTATTTATACCCACCTGATTCAATCGCCCATCAAGCCTTTCTGGGCATGGTAGCGGCCGGTTTAACAGCCGGGGCAGTCACCTCGCTCAGCGCTTCTCTAGTCGCTGTTAGTTTATTTGTTTTGATCGCCCTAACCCCCTTAACCCTACGTTTGTTATCTAGTGCTACCGATTTGACCCTAGCTTTGGGTGGATTAGTTTTACTCTTTCAAGTCGGAGTATTATTGGGTGCTCGTGAAATTAATCGCAGTATCATTCAAAATATTAAACTCCGCTTTCAAAGTCAGGAAAGAGAAAAAAAATTAAAACAATCCGAACAAGCATTGTATAAAGCGCAACAAAAAGCAGAGCAGGCTTCCGAAGCAAAAAGCCAATTTTTAGCCACCATGAGTCACGAAATCCGCACCCCAATGAATGGTATTTTAGGAATGTCAGAATTATTAGAATACACCGAATTAAATACTGAGCAAAAAGAATATATACAGGTTATCCGTAGCTCGGGCCAAAACTTATTGACAATTATTAATGATATTCTCGATTTTTCTAAAGTAGAATCTGGACAAATGACCCTGGATCCCGTTCCAATTAATATTAAGGAATGTTTTACTGAAGTTATACTACTGCTTTCAAAACAGGCTCAAGATAAATCGATTGATTTACAATTTTATTTTCCAGATAGCATTCCCCAACAAGTCATCGCCGACCCGGCCCGTATTCATCAAGTTTTATTTAATTTGCTCGGGAACGCCATAAAATTTACTGAACAAGGTCAGGTTTCCATACAAGTCATCAATCTAGGTTATGATACTAAACAAATAAAATTAAAAATTGATATTTCAGATACCGGTATTGGTATTGATCCAAAAATCCAAGAAACATTATTTAATTCCTTTACCCAGGCGGATAGTTCTACGACAAGGATTTATGGCGGCACCGGATTAGGCCTTTCTATCGCAAAACAATTGATATTATTAATGGATGGGGAAATTGGTGTTCAAAGTACTTTAGGAGAAGGTTCAACTTTTTGGATTGAACTGACTTTCCCTTTAGATAAAAATCCACTCGATATCCAACCATGTCCAACAGAAAGCATTTCTTTAGAAAATGGACCGAAAGTCGGAAAAACAACCAATCAAACCTTAAATAAAATATTGTTGGTTGAAGACTCACCTAGTAATCAAAAAGTAGCAATCGCCATATTGGAGCATTTTGGATTAAGCTACGATCTGGCCAGCAATGGTGTTATTGCTCTGGAACAATACCAACATAATCACTACGATTTAATTCTCATGGATTGCCAAATGCCAATAATGGACGGCCTTATAGCAACTCAAAAAATTCGGGATTTAGAGAAAAATGGACAACATATTCCAATTATCGCTTTAACAGCAAATGCCATGGAATCAGACCGACAAGAGTGCTTGCAAGCTGGCATGGATGATTTTATTAGCAAACCAATCAATATTATGGAATTAGATAAAACATTAAATACGTGGTTAGGTGAGAAAAAATACAAATCAATTTAGCAACTGTATTAACCTAAAAAACGTAGTCATTGAAATTCCTTATTATTTTAAAAATAATGAATGGCCCCACAATGACATCCGCCTTGATATAAATTTGACATCGACGACTCAAATTAATGGAGCTAAATTCCTTTGAGCCGAACAATTATTAACCTAGAAAACTCAGTTGACTTCGTAGCGAGGTTCACTGAAGCGCTTGAGATTAAGGATTTTATGGGTTATTTGGGCTTTATTCGTAGTCACTCTACGGGTGAAGCCCAAATGTTCCAGAAAATCCTTAAGATTGAGTGCTTAAGGGGACCGCAGCAGATGGCAACTGAGTTTTCTAGGATTAACGCATAGTAACCAATTCCTCACTACTGGTCGGATGAATGGCCACCGTATTATCAAAGTCTTTTTTTGTCGCACCCATTTTAATGGCTACGGCAAATCCCTGTAACATTTCATCGGCACCTGGGCCAATAATATGGCAACCCACAATTTTTTCACTAGCTCCCACACAAACCAGTTTAAGTGCCGTCTGGACTTTGTGCTTGGTAAAGGCATGGCTCATAGGAGTAAAACTGCTACTATAAACTTTTACGGCATCGCCATGTTCGACTCTAGCTTCAGCTTCAGATATACCGATAGTTCCGATCGGAGGATGACTAAACACCACGGTTGGGATCAATGAATAATCCAATTTTTGGTCTGGCATATTATTGAATAAGCGATCCGAAAGACGTCTTGCAGCCGCAATAGCAACAGGAGTTAAAGCTGCCTTACCGTTTACATCGCCTAATGAATAAACACCCGGCACATTGGTTTGTTCAAATTCATCACTGGGAATATAACCCTTGCTATCCACGCTAATATCGGTTGCTTGCAGGTTCAAAGGCTCTGTATTCGGTGCGCGCCCAATGGCCCAAATCAAGGTATCAAAGGTACATTGCATTTGCCCATTATTACATTTCAAGGTTAGGGAACCATCTTCGGATTTTTTGACTTCCTGTAAGGAGGTATTAGATACCACTTTAATACCATCATCAAACATGATTTCGGCGAGAGTTTCTGTCAGCATGTGATCAAAACCGGCCAAAAAGTGTCCTTTACGTATAATAATCGTGACATCCGAACCTAGGGCATTTAATACTCCGGCTAATTCAACCGCAATATAACCAGATCCCACAATGGCTACGCGCTCAGGAATATCCTGTAATTGGAAAAAACCATCCGAGGTCAATCCAAAGTCAGCACCTGGAATATCCGGAATAATCGGATAGCCCCCAGGAGCAACCACGATATGATCCGCAGTATATTGTTCACCATTTACTTCTAAGGTTTTATTGTCGATAAAGCGAGCGGTTCCTTCGATTAGATCGATATCTGAATCTTTTAGGTAATTAGCATACCAGCCATTAATCCCGGAAATGTAACCTTCCCGATTTTCAATCAATTTTTTCCAGTCTAAACCATTATTTATGGTATCAAAGCCATAATCTTTTGCATCTTCAATAGCATGTGCCAGCATTCCGGCATTCCACATGACCTTTTTCGGAACACAACCGATGTTTACGCAGGTTCCGCCTAATTTTCCACTCTCAATAATGGCACATTTTTTTCCATATTGAGCCCCTCGTTCAGCAGCAGATAAACCACCGCTACCGGCGCCAATGGCGATTAAATCATAATGTTTAGACATAGTTTTCCTTTTTTTATTCGTTTACCAGCCTTTTACTGACGTATATGTCCGTCACCAAGAACAATGAACTTTTGAGAGGTGAGTCCTTCCAAACCGACCGGACCACGAGCATGAATTTTATCCGTACTAATACCAATTTCAGCGCCCAGGCCATATTCGAAACCATCCGCAAAACGCGTGGAGGCGTTGACCATTACCGAGCTGGAGTCCACTTCGGCTAAGAACCGACGTGAACGAGTATAATCTTCTGTAACAATCGCTTCCGTATGCCCAGAACTAAAGGTGGTAATATGATCGATGGCCTGATCCATATTGCCAACCACTTTGATCGATAAAACTGGAGCCAAATATTCGGTATCCCAATCTTCTTCAGTCGCATCAACTAGACCGTCCCGCCCATTTAAAATAGCTTTGGAAGCAGCACAACAACGCAGTTCTACCCCTTCATTTTGATACTGTTCAGCAAGTGTAGGCAGAACTTCGGCAGCAATATTTTCGGCAACCAATAGGGTCTCCATGGCATTGCACACACCATAACGGTGGGTTTTGGCATTAAAGGCGATATCAATGGCTTTTTGTTTATCAGCCTTATCATCAATATACACATGGCAAATACCATTAAGATGCTTGATAACCGGTACTCTGGCATTGCCACTGATACGCTCAATCAATCCCTTGCCACCACGAGGTACTATCACATCTACATATTTTTGCATGGTGATTAATTCACCCACAGCATCACGGTCAGTAGTTTCCACCACTTGCACGACATCGGCAGATAATCCAGCTTTTTCCAATCCTTCACGGATACAAAAAGCAATAGCTTGATTAGAAAACTGTGCCTCTGAACCACCGCGTAAAATTGCCGCATTGCCTGATTTTAAACAAAGAGCTGCAGCATCCGCCGTAACATTAGGGCGGGACTCATAAATAATACCGATAACTCCTAAAGGTACTCGCATTTTACCCACTTGAATACCAGAAGGCCGATAATTTAAATCAGTAATGGCACCAATCGGATCAGGTAGGGCCGCAATTTGACGCAAACCTTCTGCCATCCCCTGGATACGCTCTTCATTTAGCGCTAAACGGTCCAGCAAAGCAGCATCCAAGCCTCGTTCTTCCCCGGCTTTTAAGTCCTTAGCATTTTCAGCCAATAATTGCGGCATAGAATCCAATAATCCATCAGCTATATGATTTAAAGCCATATCCTTTTTATTACTATCAGCACGTGCCAATTGGCGGGAAGCTTGGCGAGCTTTTTCTCCCAAGCTCGTCATATATTGTTTGATGTCCATTTGTTTTTCCTAATTTAGGGTACCAGTTTGTTGACTACTATTTGCAGCTAACGATTTCCTTCGAAGCAAGTGTTAACTACTTTAATTGTTCTGAAATATCGACTAATAATTGTTTCAGCTCGGCCCATGGCTCACCTTTCTCGACACCCTTCACCGAGTAATCGATGTGTGCCGCCAGCAATAAAAAATGATGCCAGGATATTTCTGGTTTTTGCTGTAATATTTTTGCCAGCAAGGGTTTGCGTTGTTGAAAAATATAGGTTTTGGCCATCGCATCTGCCACCCCCATAGTTTTAGCTTGATTACTGAGGATGGCTAATAAACGGATTTCTTTGGTTACCATCCAAAGTAAAAAGGCAATTGCCTGGCCTTCGGCAGCAAATACATCGAGCATTTTAATCACTCGTATAGTATCACCTTTCAAAGCCGTATCGAAAAGATCAAAAGTATTGTAAATGGAACTATCACTAACTGAATCAGCCACTTGTTCCAAGTTTAATACTAAGGCCTGTCCAGGTTTGTTGCCGGACGTTTTACCTGCCTGGCTCTCATCAATATGCAAGAGCGCTAATTTAATGATTTCTTGATCGGCAGAAAGTAAATTACCTTCAACCTGCTGAAACAGAAATTGTAAAGCATCTGGCTGGAGTTGCAAGCCATGTCTATGTAAACGATTCACCAGCCATTGTTTCAACTGCTGCTCTTTTAGAGGCCAGACTTGCACCACCACCGCCTGTTTATCTAAGGCTTTAAACCATTTACTGCGAGTAGTGGCACTTTCTAATTTTCCAGCATGAATTAATAAGATGGTATCTTCAGGAATATTTTCAAGATAAGCCATTAAGGCTATCCCTTTATCTCCGGGTTTACCATTTGGCAAATGTAGGTCAATCAGTTTTTTACTGGCGAATAGCGACATTTCAGCGGCCGCATATTGTAGCTGTTGCCAATCAAAATGTGCATCGGCGGTATAAACTTCACGCTCTTCATACTCGTAGTAACGAGCTGCCTTACGCAACATATCCGTGCATTCTCGGATCTGCAACGGTTCATCACCAAAAATAAAATAGACGGCTCGGATCCCACCTTTTAGATGGTTCCTTAATTGCTCCGCTTTAACGCGCATAAGATTGAGTAGACATTACCAAGCCATTGTTAAAACTTAGACAGACGTCGCATTATTTGTTGAACAATATCTTCGCGCATTTCGGCACTTAGAATGGCTTCTTCATTCTCACTACCTAAGACCCGATTACTATTATAACTATAGCGTCTTACTGAAGTAACCGTTTGCGTATTACCTTGTTGTTTACCCTTGGCATCTTGCACAGCAAAGGCGACACTAATCTGCAATTCATATTCCTTAACCTCTTGCCCCCTAATTGCCACCGCTCGACGATTTTTTCCTTTAGAAAGCAAGGTAATAATAGCCGTCGCCGATTGAGGACTTTGCACAATTTTAACCTGATTTTCAATTAAAGCCCGCTGTAAGGGACGGACAAAGTCGGGGACTCCTTGATCAATAAGCAAAACCTTATCAAATAAAGCAGGCATAGCAATATCGCCACGTAAATGAAAACCACAGCCATGTATTACTAGACTGCCCAAAAGGATAAAAACCAGTGCCATTCTTTTCATTATTATTCTCATTTATTGTTGAGATAAGTGACCAATTAATTGGCCACTATATTAACTAAACGTCCGGGAACCACGATAACTTTACGTATGGTCTTACCATCTGTATGACGCTGTACGGCAGCTGAAGCCTTGGCTTGTTCTTCAATAACATCCTTAGGAGTATCAGCATCCACTTCAATTTTATCCCTCAATTTACCATTGACTTGAACAATATATTGCACCGTATCCTGAACCAAGGCAGAAGCATCAAATTCTGGCCAGGCTTGATCAACAATAGCTCCCTCACAGCCCATATCCATCCATAAACTATGAGTAATATGTGGCACAATGGGAGATAACATTAATAAAACCTGTTGTAAAACATCATGCTGAATAAGTACCGCCTGAGACTGTTGCAAATCCTGCTTTTCCATCAAGTTTAATAATTCCCTAACCTTGGCAATGGAAGTATTAAAGGTAAAACGACGTCCAATATCATCACTGACTTCTTTAATCGTTTTATGTAATTTAAAACGCAGTTCTTTTTGTTCTTTAGTCAATTGTCCTAAATCAATATTCTGTTGTAAATCCATATTCTGTGCAATTTGAATATGATTATGGACCGTCGTCCAAAGGCGTTTTAAAAACTTAAACTGCCCTTCTACTCCGCTATCGGACCATTCCAAAGATTGTTCCGGCGGTGCGGCATACATAATAAATAGACGCGCGGTATCAGCGCCGTATTGATCGATAAGACCTTGAGGGTCAACCGTATTGCCTTTGGATTTAGACATTTTTGCCCCATCCTTTAAGACCATTCCCTGCGTTAGAAGACGTTTAAACGGTTCATCACCATTAACCAATCCTTCATCCCGCATTAGTTTATGGAAGAAGCGCGCATAGAGTAAATGCAAAATAGCATGTTCAATTCCGCCAATATATTGATCAACAGGAGACCAATAATTAACCCGTTCATCTAACATGGCTTGATCCGAGCCTGGACTGCAATAACGTGCATAATACCAAGAGGATTCCATAAAGGTATCAAAGGTATCAGTTTCGCGTTGGGCGTCACCACCACATTTAGGACATTGACACTGATAAAACTCCGGCATTTTTTTCAAGGGCGAACCATCACCGCTAATGGTCACATCATCCGGTAATTTAACCGGTAAATCTTGCTCCGGAACCGGTACTGCCCCGCAAGATTCACAATTAATTACAGGGATTGGAGTTCCCCAATAACGTTGTCGGGAAACCCCCCAATCACGCAAACGGAACTGTACCCGTTTTTTACCTTGTCCTAGTTGACTTAACTTATCAGTGATCGCATCAACCGCTTCGAGGGATGTTAAACCAGTAAATTCATCAGAATTCACCAAAACCCCTTTTTCCACATAGGCTTGTTTTTCCAAATCGACAAAACTATCATCTGCCGAATCAATGACCTGACGGATGGGCACATCATATTTTTGGGCAAACTCATAATCACGCTGATCATGAGCAGGCACGGACATCACTGCGCCTTCCCCGTACCCCATTAAGACAAAATTAGCGGCAAAAATGGGTAGTTCTTCCTGAGTTAAAGGATGTATTGCTTTCAAGCCCAAATTGAAACCTTTCTTCTCCATGGTTTCCATATCCGCTTCGGCGGTGGACATCACTTTGGCTTCTTCAATAAAAGCGGTTAAGTCTTGATTGTATTCAGCCACTTCCAGCGCTAAAGGATGTTCAGGAGCAACAGCCACATAGGTTGCGCCCATTAAAGTATCCGGACGTGTAGTAAACACCTTAACTGCAGTATTTTTATGATCTTTAACGGCAAACTCAATTTCAGCACCTTCCGAGCGACCAATCCAATTTTTCTGCATGGTTTTCACTTGCTCAGGCCAACCATCCAATTGATCCAAATCGTTTAATAATTCTTCGGCATAGGCCGTAATTTTTAAAAACCATTGCGGAATTTCTTTGCGTTCCACCAATGCACCAGAGCGCCAACCCCGGCCATCAATCACTTGTTCATTGGCTAATACGGTTTGATCCACCGGATCCCAATTGACCACAGAATTTTTCTTATACACCAAGCCTTTTTCTAATAGGCGGGTAAATAACCATTGTTCCCAGCGATAGTAGTCCGGTTCACAAGTGGCCACTTCGCGTTCCCAATCATAACCAAAACCTAAACGATTAAGCTGGCCACGCATATAATCAATATTTTCACGAGTCCACTTACTTGGTGGTACCCCATGTTTCATCGCCGCATTTTCTGCCGGTAAGCCAAAAGCATCCCAACCCATAGGCTGCATGACATTTTTACCCTGCATACGCATAAAGCGAGACAGCACATCACCAATGGTGTAATTTCTCACATGCCCCATGTGCAGCCGTCCGCTCGGATAGGGGAACATGGACAGGCAATAATATTTTTCTTTACTATTATCTTCTACCGCTTTAAAAGTTTTATGTTCTTGCCAAAATTCCTGGGCTGCTGCTTCCACCTGTTTAGGCTCATAGCTCTGGGTCATAAATTTATTCCAACTAGATGATTCTTTAATAAGTCTACGTTATCGAACTTAGCGCTTACCCGTTTAGCGAGTAAAAGCCAAAATAAATGCAGTATTTTACCTCATTACATAACATCTTCTAAGGATTTTCTTCTATAATTGTCGTAAAAGCAGTAGAACTTAATGATTAAGCAATCAGAGTGACACAGTTTTTATGGCAATATTTAGGAGATGGGGAAATGTCTGAGAAGAAACATTCAGAAACAGGTACGGATAAAATAGTTCACGGTTACAATACCGTTATGGAAAAACTGTCCGAATGGACTGAAAAAGCCGATGAAAATGCCGGGCCTATGTTAATCAACGGCTTACGCGAAACGGAAGAGTTTTTACACGGTTTAGGCGAATGGACAAAGGAAGAAGTGGATTTAATCAGTCGATATGTGAAGCGTGATATTCATGATACAGCGACACGTTTGGAAAAAAGTAATGCGGAGTTAAAAGAGTGGTTACAGTTTGACTTTCGACAGGTAGAGGAAAAAATACTACATGTTTTTTCTGATATGACCGATAGAACCCGTGCTGAACTCAACAAACTTAACCATTTGGCCGAGGAAGCACAAACCTGGCATACCGGCGAAGTTACCTCAATTGGTACCTTACAATGCCAATCCTGCGGTAAAGAAATGCACTTTCATAAAGCGGGTCGTATTCCGCCTTGTCCAAAGTGCCACAAAACTCTATTTAGTCGCACAGATGAGCAGTATGAGGATATTTCTCAAATATAATATATTTTAAATCCACTATGGGGTTTCTGTATCTTACCTGAAATCCCGTAGACTTATATTTTTAATCCTTAACGTTATTATTCCGAATCTATTGACCAGGAATCAAAAGCCCTTGCTTACTTCGAGAAACCGGGAGCATAAGGTTCTTAGAATAAAATCAATCCAGCCTGCCCTTTTAAGATAAAACCGGGTATAATTACCCGCCATTTTTTAAATCATATCTTATAGTTTCAATGAAGCATAAGTCCAATATTGTTATATTTTTACTCATTTCGCTTGGCCTAGCGGGTTGCTCTTCTTCGCCTCCCAAAAACCTGAATAATGCCTGTGAAATTTTTGCTCAAAAATCCGATTGGTATGAAGCAGCTTATGCATCCTATAAAAAATGGGGCGTACCAGTCCATGTGCAACTGGCCATTATGCATCAAGAATCCAAGTTTGTGGCTGATGCAAAACCACCCCGTCAGACTTTATTTTGGTTTATCCCCTGGACACGTCCTTCCTCAGCATTTGGTTATGCCCAGGTTAAAGATTCAACGTGGGATTGGTACAAGGATAAAACTGGTAATAGTTGGGCAGATAGAGATGAATTTGATGATGCCGTCGATTTTATTGGCTGGTATGGCAATATGAGTCACAAAATGCTTGGAATTTCTAAATGGGATGCCTATAGCCAATATCTCGCCTATCACGAAGGGCATGGAGGATATAAACGCCGCACTTATAAGCAAAAAAAATGGCTAATGGGCGTTGCCAGCAAAGTGAAACGCAATGCCACTCGTTACAGCCAGCAATTAAAACGTTGCGAATCGGAGTTGGATAGTGGTTGGAGTCTTTGGCCATTTTAGGTTGTCTTGCTTTTATCTCTTAAAATCAAAAACTTTATCATCTATAAATTAAATACATATAGTTTTTATAAACAAACGTTATTCTCATAAAAAAAGGAATGCTCGATGGAAAAATTTGTCCCCGGACAATGTTGGATCAGTGACGCTGAACTAAAACTCGGTTTAGGCACCATTGAAAAATGTAGCGGACGTACGCTCAGTGTCATTTTTCTAGCCAGCGGAGAAACTCGAACCTATGCCAAACAAACCGCGCCATTAACCCGAATTAACTTTGTTCCCGGTGATACCATCAGCAGCGTGGATGGTCTTTCCATTGAAATTACCGATGTTGAGGAAAATAACGGTTTAATCACCTATATTGGCCATAATTCAGAGGGTTCATCGCATCGTATTTGTGAAAATTGGCTTAATCCGTTGATGCAATTAAATCGCCCTTCCGAACGTCTGTTTAATGCTCAAACGGATCATCCCAAATGGTATGAGTTGCGTTATCATACCTTTCGACACTTGAATAATCAGGCCCACTCCGAATTACAAGGTCTAACCGGTGGACGTACCAGTTTAATCCCTCATCAACTATATATTGCCCGCGAAGTAGCCAGCCGTTATGCACCACGAGTTTTATTAGCCGATGAGGTGGGATTAGGAAAGACCATCGAAGCCGGTTTAATCCTACACCAACAACTACTCACCGGAAGAGTCAAGCGAGTCTTAATTATTGTCCCTGAGAGTCTTTTACATCAATGGTTAATCGAGATGTTAAGACGCTTTAATTTGCATTTTAGTATTTTTGATGAATCACGCTGCATTGCCGAGGAAGGTATTGCTGAAGAAGGTTCTGAGGAAGCCCCTATTCTAACCGCTGAGGAACTTAACTCAGAACCCACTAAAGAAACCATAAATCCTTTTGAAAGCGAACAATTAGTGCTGTCCAAATTGGAGTTTTTAGTCTCCCATCCAGAGCGATTAGAACAGGCCCTAGACGCTGAGTGGGACATGCTAATCGTGGACGAGGCACATCATTTAGAGTGGTCAGAAAAACATGCAAGTCCTGAATATCAATGTATTGAAAAACTGGCACAAAAAACTCAGGGCGTGCTATTGTTAACCGCGACACCAGAACAATTAGGCAAAGAGAGTCATTTTGCCCGATTACGTTTATTGGACGCGGATCGCTTCCCCTCATTCCAACAATTTTTAGAAGAAGAAGAGCAATATCAGCCTTTAGCAGCCATTATCGAAGATCTATTAGCGAATAAAAGCTTATCTTCAAATGCCTTAGATTTTCTGAGTACTCTATTAGAGGATGAAGATCAAAAACTACTATCCCAATTGCAAGCAAATGACGATATACACTCAGAAAGTCGTGAACAATTAATTAACCATCTACTGGATAGACACGGTACTGGCCGGGTTTTATACCGCAATACCCGTAGTGCCGTCAGCGGTTTCCCAGAACGTCAACAACAAGCCTATCCCTTAGACACTCCTGAAGCTTATGTGGACTGTTTAAATGCCCTGCAAAATACTAAACTGGAAGAACCACAACTACTACTCTGCCCAGAACTTTTATACTCTGCTATTCATGAAGATGATAAGAGTGAAAACTGGTTAAAAATTGACCCTCGCGTGGCTTGGTTAGGCGATAAATTACAAACATTGAAAGATAAGAAAGTCTTGATCATTGCAGCAAGTGCACAGACTGCTCAAGATTTAAGTAAATATTTAAAACAAAAAGTCGGTTTGTATACCGCGGTATTTCATGAATACCTAACCTTGGTTGAACGGGACCGAGCGGCGGCTTTTTTTGCGGACAAAGAAAATGGTTGCCAAGTATTAATCTGTTCAGAGATTGGCAGTGAGGGGCGTAATTTTCAGTTTTCTCATCATTTGGTCTTATTTGACCTACCACTAAACCCCGACCTTTTAGAACAACGTATTGGTCGTTTGGATCGAATCGGTCAAAATCACACCATCCAAATTCATGTACCGTATATTAAAAACACTGCCCAGGAAATTATGTATCGCTGGTATCAGGATGGTTTAGCAGCCTTTGAACACAATTGTCCGGCCGGTCATAAAGTTTTCACTGAAGTGGCAGATATATTGATTGAAGAAATGCATCAAATTGATGAAGGCATGACTGACTTAAATAACTTGGTCAAAACCACTCAAGAATTAACCCATCAATACAACCAAGCTTTACAAAAAGGACGTGATCAATTATTAGAATATAACTCTTGTCGTCCCAACCTTGCTCAAGCCTTACTTGAAACCGCTCAAAACCGAGATAGTAATGATTACCTCGATGCTTACTTAGATAAAGTATTTGATTGTTATGGCGTAGATAGTGAAATCCATAAAGAATCCAGTACCATCATTCGTCCGGGTGATAAAATGCAACAAAGTTTTCCTGGTTTACCCGATGAAGGAATGACCTATACTTGTGATCGGGACACAGCACTCGCCAATGAAGATATGCATTTCTTAAGTTGGGAACATCCCATGGTCGTCAGTGCTATGGATATGGTCACCAGTAATGAAAAAGGTAACACTTCAGTCTCCGCATTTAAGATAAATGGTCTAAAACCCGGCACGATGCTATTGGAATGTTTGTATATTGTCGAATGTGTTAAAAACAATCCGAGTAACGATCATTATGAACTTCCCCCGGAATTAATTCGTGTTTTAATTGATCTAAAGGGGCGGGATTTTAGTGATAAAATTACCTTCGATCAGGTTACCCGTGTTCGAGAGAAGGTGGATAGACAAACCAGTAAAAAAATTATCGATGCTTATACGGGAGAACTAAGGGCTATGTTGGCTAATGCCGAGATAATTGCTCAGAAGCAGGCTCCAGAAAAGCTACAAGTCATATCAAAAAATATTAATGGCAATCTGGAAAATGAAATCAATCGCTTAATTGCTTTACAAAAAGTCAATCCCAATGTACGCGATGCAGAGATTCAGTTTTTTCAAAACCAGCAGAAAGCTTTAAATGAAAGTTTAGCAAAGGCGAGTGTTCGATTAGACGCTCTCAGAGTACTGATAACAACCTAAATAGACGGTTATACGTTATGGATAAAAATCAGCTGATCCAACATCTGGGTTTGGAACCACATATCGAAGGCGGATATTTTCGACGGACCTATGAATCAGCTGATAAAATCCCAATAGGAGACAGTTCGCGCCATCTCTTAACGTCAATTTATTACTTATTAAGTGATGATAGCCCTATCGGGCATATGCATAAAAACCGCTCCGATATTATTCATTATTTCCATCTGGGTGAGGCGGTCAAATACTATCTCATATCTCCGCAAGGAGAGTTACAAACGGTAATATTAGGCCAAGCGCTACACCGCGGCGAACAATTACAGTTATTGGTACCTGGTGGGTATTGGAAGGCCAGTCAATTAGTCTGTCACTCCAATGCAGGGGAATATACCTTAATCAGTGAAGTCGTATCTCCGGGTTTTGATTATCATGATATGCAGCTTGCCTCAAAGCAACAAATGCACAAGGATTTCCCACACCTCTTTGCACAAATAAAGGGCTTAATAAAAGCATAGTTTTATTTTATGCCTTTCAACCTAAAAAAACTTAATTGACTTCATCGCGAGGTTCAGCCCTGGGCGGCCCTAGTCAAAACATTCCAGAAAATACTTAAAAATTAGCACTTTAAGGATTATAGGTAGGTTTAACTGATTAATTTAGGTTTAATTATTACACAACAAAGATCGAAAACTAATGCTATATTTCAAAGTAAATTCTTCTATAATTAAACACTAGCAATATAACGATGCGGCTCAAAAAATGGAACTTAAAATCCCTCCTCCAATTTATATGTTAATTTTTGCAAGTCTAATGTGGCTACTAGATGAATTTTTTCCGATTTATCATTGGCCTATAAACACTGAAATATTCGGTATTTGTTTAATTATTACTGGTGCTGCCATTGATTTTAGTTCCCTAGTTGGTTTTTTAATATCAAAAACCACCATTAATCCAATGCATCCGGAAAATGCCCATAGTTTGGTCACTAGCGGCATGTATCACTTTTCCCGTAATCCCATGTACCTAGGTTTATTTTTTTTGCTTTTTGGGTGGTCGTTGTATTTAGGGGCCCTATCTCCTCTATTACTACTACCTGTTTTTATATGGGTCTTAACTAAAATGCAGATCCAACCAGAAGAAAAAATTTTAGAAGGCCTATTTGGTGAGTCTTATGTCAAATATAAACAACAAGTTCGTCGTTGGATATAGCAAGAGCAATGGAAAATGGAAAATGGAAAATGGAAAATGGAAAATCAATTAGTTTAAAATTCGTGACATTTTTCTACACTAAAATTATGCTTACCATTTGTTATGCCTGCTGAAGAGTTAACCTTAAATACATCCTATTTACAATTAACCGCCAGAGCTTGGGGGCCTGATGATGGTATACCAGTTTTGGCTTTGCATGGTTGGATGGATAATGCGAATAGTTTTTTGCCATTGGCGCCTTTTTTGTCGGGGATACGTCTGGTCGCCTTGGATCTCCCTGGTCAGGGTTTGTCTCAGTGGCGTCCTCAGGGTAGCCACTATCATTTTATTGATTTTTGTACCGATATTATGATGGCCGCTGATGCTTTGGAGTGGCAAAACTTTAGTATTTTAGGACATTCATTTGGCGGTGCCATTGGACTGGTTAGTGCTTGTATGGCGCCAGAACGTATAACCAAATTGGCTTTAATTGATAATTTTGGACCAAGAGTGGATACTGGAATAAATACCATGCAAAGACTACGACATGCCTATCGAGATTTCCGTTTATTAAATCACAAAAAAAAATCCAGCTTTAAACAGTATAGTGATGCGGTAAGGGCTAGACAAATGGTCAGTGATCTCGATAGTCAACTTATCGAATGTTTATTAGAGCGTGGTTTAAAAGAAATTGAAAATGGTTATACCTGGACGAGTGATCCTCAACTAAAAATGACCTCTCCTGTCTATTTACACGAACAACAATTATTATCCTATTTACAGCATTTAAAAACACCAACACTTTTGGTCCGTGCCCAATCTGGTTATTTGCTCAATCGCAAGGACTTAGAAAAACGTTATGAATTATTAGAAGACCTTGATATTATCGATCTTCCTGGTGGACATCATGTCCATATGGAGATTCCAGAAACGATGGGAAAATATTTAAATCAATTTTTTCAAAACAATCATTGTGAACTAGGGAGAGTTTAATGTCTGATACAGTTTATCTGGCCACACAAGCCATATTGGATAGAAATGAAAATATCTATGCCTATGAGCTTTTATTTCGCTCTCCGGCATCAAGTAAACAGGCACAGGTCTTTGACAATGTGCAGGCAACCTCTCGGGTATTAGTAAATACTCTCAATAGTATTGGTATCGATAGTTTATTAGGTAATAAAATTGGTTTTATCAATCTCAATGAAGAAATGCTACATGATGAAGTAATTGATTTATTACCCAAAGATAAATTTATGTTGGAAATCCTGGAATTTACTGCCGTTGATGAAAAATTAGTCTCTCGTATCCAAGAATTAAAACAACAAGGCTATCATTTTGCGATTGATGACTTGATTCTAGATGATGAAATGTTGGCCCATTTTGCTCCTTTATTTCCATTAGTCGATCTACTCAAGATTGAAGTCATTGATATGAATGCGGATAGTTTACGCCAAACAATGGAAAAATTTAAACCATTGGGAGTTAAATTACTGGCAGAGAAAGTCGAAAATCGAGAAATGTTTGAACTATGCCACTCACTCGGTTTTGATTTTTTTCAAGGCTATTATTTTTCCAAACCCGTCATTATTGAAAAGAAAAGTTTGGAACCCGGCAAACTAACCTTAACCAAAGTTATCTCTCAAATCTCTACCGGTGAACCACCTCAGGTCATTGAAAATACCTTTAAGGAAGCTCCTGCACTAAGCACTTCCTTATTTCGTTATATGAATTCGGCGGCAATGAACCTCCGGCGCGAGGTGGGCTCCATCAAACATGCAATCAATTTAATTGGTAGTAAAAAACTGATGCAATGGGTGATTTTAATTTCTTACGCCAGCGATGGAAAAAGCCCCGCCGAAGATCCCTTATTGCAATTGGTACAACAACGCTCTAAAACCATGGAAGTTTTAGCCGCTTTAATTCCTGGGAGTATTAATTCTGATGAAGCCTTTATCGTAGGCCTGTTATCCCTGATGGATACGCTCTATGGTATGCCCTTAGAAGAAGTGATAGCGAGTATGACATTAGATGAACAAATAAGCTCGGCTATTTTGAAAGAACAAGGACCATTAGGACACTTATTAAAAATTGTTCGATATTTGGAAAACGAACAATTTTTAGAAGTGGATCTATTTTCCCAAGAACTGGGGCTTGACTCAAAAGCGGTCAATGAAGCTCAATTGTCAGCCATACAATGGGCTAATGAAATATCCAAAGCTATTTAATTTTTGGTAAAGTCAAAGTAAATGGTGCAACATTACCAGAACAGGAGTTTCCTCCGCCAAAATCAAATTGTCCCTGCTGGATGCCGTCTATGGTTTTAACTTCCAGGCGCCCAGCTACGGCAATATCGCAAGAATTCGAATTCACAAATGCCGAGACAAAACACACGTTACCAACCGTATCATATTCATTTACTCCAAATATTTCGCCTTCTAAGCCTGCACTGCTAACCGTTCCAGTTAGATCACTACTTAGTTTAATCTCCATATTGGCATCCTGGTAGGTTCCAACACAACCAGAGCCAGAACCACAAGCAGTATCAATACTAACAGCATAAATAATCGGCTGATTTTCAGGTAACTTTCCTTCTGAACCAATCGTAAAGGTTCCAGCAATAGTATTACCTGATTGAGTTCCGGTAAAGATTGTGGTCACTCCAGAAAAACCAGCAACTGTCGAAGTTCCTTGCAATTTAATATTTCCGCCACTATCTATACTCCCCGTTAAGGGTAACCAGGTAATCGAACTACTGGAACTAAAACTAACCTCTGAGCCACTCATATCGACGCTAAGTTTATTCGGAGGCGGCAAAATACAGCAACTATGTCCGGCTACATCCGTGGTGGAGCTTAGAGTGACACAAGGCTCCGTGGCAGCGGCAATGGTTAAATTATTTACAGCCATCAACGCCCCACAGAGTATTGATGAACGAAATCGTATTAATGTATTATTTTTCATTGTTAATCTCCTAGAATTCTTTTTGGGTTAACCACTAACTTTGGGTAATTCAACAATTTGGCTGGGAAAAAGAGCTTCACAGACTTTTCCACCACCAAAATTAAATCGCCCATAGGTCACACCATTATTGTCAAAGTCTTCCAAAACTCCGGCTACCGCTAATGGGCAAATATTCTCTGCCACTGACCCCGTAAACAATACTGAAAAATAACATTTCCCGTCATTCCCCACCTGACCATTAATTTGAGCCACAACCGGATTATTACCAAACACCACATTCGAGGTAAACATTCCAGTTAAAGTATTCGCACTACGTTGAAAATAAAATCCAGTTTCGAGACCAGCAAATAGTTGATTGGTGGTAAACTGACCATAAATACCAGCACAATTCTGTTGGTCAGGAGAAGTCGACAAGCCCATAACCGCTGGGTCAACTCCGCTATAACTAATCGTGCTTTGGCCATCAGTAATGGGAAGCGGCAAAGTACCGGTGAGCGGGCTATATTGGCAGGCTAAATCGGTTGCGGCCGGATTATGGGTGGTGTCAATACACCAGCGTGTTAACGTGCCAAAATTACCTAAGGTATCATCCGTGACTCTTAACCAATACAAATTATTGCCATTGGGCATGGGCGGATACAAACTATCATCATTTATAGTCACATCATAAATTTGATCGACATTGGTCTGAAAAGGTGCCTGTGGATTAGTTTGATTGTCTTGCAATGTTGTCAAGAACGAAGGGTTGGATGGATCACCAATACCGAGTTCAATTTTTAGGTCACTGCGATTGGGATGAGAGATATTCACTTCTACAAATATATTTTGAAATGCCCAGCTAGGCATACTAAAAAATAGACTTAAAATCATACCCTTAGTTAAGTATGTTACGAGATTTTTCATTTTTAACTCCTCCTATGTTGTAAATTAAGGTAACATAGCCAATAAAACCAATTTTTGAACCAAGTCACAGCTCTAAGATCATGAAACTTAATATGATTTATTTATAATAAAAATGAGAAGTTAATCAAATAAAGACTTTAAACGCTTAGGAGTCCGCCGAGTGGAAGAATTATCATAGTCAACACTATATAAGTCTTGGACTAGTCTACAATAGTGATAGAATGATCAACACGTCCTAACCATAGGTGATTTGTCAGATAAACGTAGCCGAACGACAAAAATTAATGGCGTGATTATCTGTCTGATTCGACAAGCAACTCGAATAGGAATCGAAGTCAATATGTCATCCTTAATCCACTCAAAATTGAAACTCAGTTCCAAATTGCTTAAATTAAGTAAACGGAATTAACAAAAGCTACCTTTTGATGATTAAAAAGCAAAATTTTAGTCAATGGTCTCTTCGTTACAAGATGTTAGCAATTACCCTGCTAACAACGTTGAGTTCCTTATTGATCACTTACGTCGCCTTAATTGGACTAGAGCTGTTCAATAGTTGGGATCAGGCAGTGCAGCAATTATCTATATCAGGTAAAACTGTGGGCAGAAATGTTCGTTCTTCATTGGTATTTGATGATCAACGTTTTGCGACTCAGGCTCTGGAAGCATTTAGTATTCAAGACAGTATTCTTAATGCGGCGCTTTACAAAGATGACGGCTCATTATTTGCAAAATATTATCGCAATAATACTAATGATATTCCCCTCTTAGCTCCTGAACATAAAGAAGGAACAAGCCTGGAAGGCAATCATCTGATTTTCATCGAAAAACTTTATTTGGATGGAGACCTTGTCGGGACCATTAGTGTCCGTTCCGATCTTACTGAATATTTTAAACTCATTTTATGGGATGCCCTATTATTATGCTTAGTACTCTTAGTTAGTGCTGGATTGGCATATCGAGTATGGGTTAAGTTACAACCCTATGTTACTCAACCTATTTTTCATCTATTACAAATCGTCCGACAAATTTCTGACCAACATGATTATTCGGTCCGTGTTCCCAAACAAGGAGATGATGAGCTAGGCCAATTAATCAATGGCTTTAATGAAATGCTGTCTCAAATTCAAGATCGAGATCGCCTATTAGAAGCCCATTCCAAGCAATTAGAATCTCGAGTAATCGAGCGTACGCATGATTTAATGCAAGAAAAACTCAATGCTGAAGCAGCCAACCGCAGTAAAAGCGAATTTTTGGCAACCATGAGTCATGAGATTCGTACTCCAATGAATGCCATATTAGGATTTTCTTATTTAACATTACGCAGTGATTTAACTCCGAAGCAAAAAGAAAACCTAACCAATATCCATGTTTCGGCACAATCCCTATTGAATATTCTTAATGATATATTAGATTTTTCCAAAATTGATGTTGGAAAAATGGAAATCGATTCCCAAGCCTTTGATATCCGTAAAATCATTTCTCATGTCAATAATGTCATGGAAGTCAGCGCTCAGCAAAAAGGGCTAAAATTTACGATCAAACAAACCCACGGTGTCCCTCAGTATGTTATTGGTGATGCAAACCGATTACAGCAAGTTTTGATTAATCTGGCAGGAAATGCCATTAAGTTTACTGCTAAGGGAGAAATTAAAATAAGTATCCATGCTCGTGAAGTTGACGAAACTCATTCTGAGTTGACCTTCTCTATTTCCGACACCGGCATAGGTATTTCTAAAGAACAGCAAAAATCGCTGTTTCAATTATTTTCTCAAGTTGATGCTTCTATTACTCGTCAATTTGGCGGTACAGGTCTAGGCCTTGCCATTAGCCAAAAGCTGGTCAATCTGATGGGTGGAGAAATATTTGTTGATAGTATGGAAAATAAAGGCACTACGTTTTATTTTTCTCTTATTTTCGAGTTAGCCGAAAAACAGCAAATTAGCCGAACCAGCAATAATCCACAAGACCTAGAAATACCCACCCTATTAAATGGCAGTAAAATTCTATTGGTCGAAGATCAGTATATTAACCAACAAGTGGCTATTGCTATTTTGGAACAAGCTAAAATCGATGTGCAAATTGCCAATAACGGACAAGAAGCAGTGGATTTGGTGAAAGAAGCCCAAGGAGCATTCGATGCCATTTTAATGGATTTACAAATGCCTGAAATGTCTGGCTACGAGGCAAGTCGAATTATCCGCAATAGCGTCCACGGACATGCAATACCGATTATTGCTATGACGGCCAATATTCTGGCTGGCGAAAGTATGCAATTGCAAAATGCCGGTATGAATGACTATGTCCCCAAACCTATTATTCCAACCCAACTTTATAATAGCTTGGTTAAATGGGTTAAACCTAAATGTGTTCCGAGTCAACAGATAGAAAAAGAAGACAAGGCTATAAGTAAAGACTTATTAACTGACGACCTATTACCCAAAGAGCTACCAGGGATTAATATTGAGGCAGGGTTAGAGCGTATTTACGATGATCATCATCTGTATAAACGCTTGCTACTCGATTTTTTAAGGAACAAAAAAGAGGTTTTTACCGAATTAAAAAAAGCATTTGATAACCACGATTTGGAGCAATGCCGACAGATTAGCCATACCATGAAAGGATTGGCTGGAAATTTGGGCGCTGAAAACCTGTACCGACAAGCACAATACCTCGAACGCGAATTTAAAAATGGTCATTATAATGATGACTTTCTTCAAGCCTTTGAACAAGCCTTAAAGCAAGTCATGCAAGGATTACAAAAACTAGAAAGAAGCTCGACCACTGCCCTCAAAAGAGATACTCCAGTGCGTCATAATAACTCTGAGTTACTAAGTCAAATGGAAAATATGAACAATTTACTCCTTACTGGTGATTTTGAGGCGGTAGGCTGCTTACAAAAAATTGAAAGCTTGCTCAACGGTTCTAATAGGAAAATATATGAACAATTGGAAGCTCAAGCCATGTCATTTAATTTTAATGCCGCTTTAGAAACCTTAGAAGGATTACGAGCCCAAATAAAGGGAAAAGACGAATCAAAAGGAAGTCTTAGTGAATAGTTTACCAGGTGCCAAACAACAAACCATCCTAATCGTCGATGATGAACCTCAAAACATTCATCTATTAGGCCAAACCCTGAAAGATGAATACCATATTCTGGTAGCAACATCCGGCCAACAAGCCCTCGATAAAATGGCAGCTAAGCCCTATCCTGATCTCATTCTTTTAGATGTACTGATGCCGGATATTAACGGTTTTGATATATGCAAAAAGGTCAAGAACACCCCTGCTACTCGGGATATTCCAATTATTTTTGTTACCGCAAAAGACTCTGCAGCTGATGAGAAAGAAGGTCTTGAAATCGGTGCCGTAGACTTTATTGCCAAACCATTCAATAATGCAATTGTATTAGCTCGGGTTAGAGCACATTTATCCTTGCAAAACCAGAAATCACAAATTAAACATAATGAAGCCCTATTAAAAGCAACCCTGGAAGCGACAAAAGACGGTATTGCCGTTTTTAATACCAAAGGCAAACTATTGCTACTTAATCAAAATTTTATTGATATGTGGCACTTCCCGGAAACGGTATTAAAAAGCCAAGATAAAGAACAATTTTTAGCCTATGGATTAAGTCAACTCGTTGATGGTGATGCTCGTCGACCACGAATCGATTTATTATGGCAATCAGATAATACCGAATCTGATCTTCTAAAACTCAAAGATGGGCGTATCTTTAGCCGTTATAGCGAGCCCTTGATTCAAGATGATAAAAAAGTAGGTCGAGTAGTCAGTTATACGGATATTAGCGAACAAAAGAAATTAGAGACTCAGTTACGTGAATTGTCCCTCACTGATCCTTTAACCGGTTTATATAATCGTCGAAAACTCAATGAAATTTTACACGATGAAGTTGATCGGGCTAAACGTTATGAGCACCAAATAGCAGTATTAATGATAGACATTGATCATTTTAAGGCATTTAATGATAGTTATGGTCATGACCAAGGTGATCGAATTTTGAAAAACATGGCCCAGTCTATGAAAAAACATTTTCGTAATGTGGATTGGTGTTGTCGCTTTGGCGGCGAAGAATTTAGTGTGATTATGCCCGACTCCGATCTACCCGGAGCTTTGGACGCAGCAGAACGTTTCCGTTGCCTAATTGCAGAGATGAATTGCGATGGCCTACATATTACGATTAGTATTGGTGTATCGGTACTTTCCCATTTAAGTGAAAATGAGCTTCCCGAAGAACTGATTAGCTTAGCAGATAAGGCTTTATATTCCGCCAAGGCACAAGGACGTAACCAAGTTCAAGTATATCGATAATCCTAGAAAACTCAGTTGCCATCTACTGCGGTCCCCTTAAGCACTCAATCTTAAGGATTTTCTGGGTTATTTGGGTGGAGCCACAGCAGATGGCAACGGAGATTAACCCTGAATAATTCGTCCTTGCTTGAGCTGTAAAACCCGATCAGCCCGCTCTGCTACTGCCATACTATGAGTAACGACTAGCATAGTCATATCATAGAGCTTGGCTAACTCTTGCAACAAATCCATCACTTGCTCACCAGTCCTATCATCTAAGTTTCCCGTTGGCTCATCGGCTAATAATAATTTTGGTCGATGAATTAAAGCCCTGGCGATAGCGACTCGTTGTTGCTCACCACCCGATAATTGTTCCGGGTAACTATTGTGTTTATCTCTAATTCCTAATTTATTTAATAAAAACTCGAGTTCAGCTTGAGTTTGACGATTTAATTTGCCATTTAACTCCAGCGGAAATTGTAAGTTCTCAGCAACGGTTAAAGTTGGAATCAGGTTAAAAAACTGGAAAATAAACCCAATCGACTCACGTCTAAAGAGTGTTTTTTGATGTTCATTGAGCAAATCTATCGATTGCTGATCAATAATAATAGCGCCATTATCTGGAGAATCAATGGCACTAATTAAATTTAATAATGTGGTTTTGCCACTACCACTCGCCCCCAAAAGCACAACAAACTCGCCTTTAGCAATGGACAAATTCACATCACTTAAAATAAGATGCTGTTTCTCCCCTTCGGTATAAGTTTTTTTAATTTGTTTGAGTTGAATATACATAAATAACTAATCGGGAATCGCCGGTCCTTCTTTTCCCCAGCACAATTGCCCGCCCAACCCTGGCTTTTCAAATAAATCAATTCTATCCAATTGTGGCAATGCGTCGGCAATATGGGACTTAATCCAATAGAGTAGCTCACTTAATTGAGCATTAGGCAGTTCATCCAGAGTATCTAGACGACAATGATCGAGCCGATTATAAACGGGCTTAAACAACTGTTTCACATCACCATAATCAACCGTCCAACCCATTACCTTATCCAGCTCAGCCATGAGATGTAAACGGATCATATAACTATGACCATGCAAACGAGAACGCTTATTATGAGGCTCTAAACCGGCTATTTGTAGAGCACTTTCAAAGCGCTGTTCTTTCCAAATACGATATTGACGGCCATTATAATTACACCCCGAGGTATGGGTTTCATACACGGTTACCCATGATAAAGCCGGCAATTGGGGGTGAAGTTGCTGCCATAACCAATTAGCCAACACTTCCGAGGTCGGATTTTCAAGACCCGGGATATCATTTAGGCAGGCATAGTCCAATCGTTCGTAGAGAGGCTGCCAATAGGCATCTAACTGGTCAAAATCAATCCCCATATCGGCATTATGCAGGCTCTGGTTAACATGCAAAATCACCTCGAAACCGTGTCCATGCATACGTCCACATTGATGACCGGCCGGAACATTAGGCAACTGATGGGCCGCTTCAAAACGATACCGCCGCCATATATGAGCCTCACCATTACAATCCAGATCCACTCCGCTGTTTAAAGTACTCTGAATTCCTACTCGATCGACGATGGGGAGTTGACTCTGTTTCAATAGCCACCGGGCAATATTTTCATCGGTAGGTATTTTAATGTGTTCATTTAAATAGCTATAGTTTAATGAATCGACGACTTGTTTGAACTGGTCATCCAGGACATAAATATCCAGCTCTTGAGATGGAATACGGACATTGGCCTGATAGCTGTGCCCATGCAATCGAGAAGCGGGATGATGCTCAGCTAATATTGGGATTTGACAAGCCGCTTCAAAACCGTGAGTACTAACATAATATAGGTGTTCAGTATTTTTACTCAATGATTATTTCTCTTCTAACTCGATTAGGGGATCATCAACTCCAGCTTCAGCAAAGCCTTTGGCACGTAAAATACAGGCCGCACATCGACCACAGGGTGGACGTTGTCCATTATAACAGGTATGGCTCAATGCTAGCGCCTCCAATGCTCCTAATCTGACCGCTAATTTCACCGTTTCAGCTTTAGACATATACATTAGCGGGGTATGTATAGTAAACGATTGTTCCATACCCAAATTTAGCGTTTGTTGTAAAGCCTGTAAGGTATCCTGACGACAATCGGGATAACCACTATAGTCAGTTTGAGCCACCCCCGTAATTAAATGAGTGATTTTCTTTTGATAGGCCAAGGCTGCCGCATAACTCATAAAAATAATATTGCGTCCCGGAACAAAGGTATTGGGTAAATTATTTTCCATATCCAACGCATTATCGACCTCTTCATTCCCGCTTAAGGCATTGCCACCTAAGGCATTGAAGGTATTGATAGGTAAAACTTGGTGCTCTACGCCAGCCAATTGAGCAATTTGCTTAGCGGATTCCAATTCAATAAGATGCCGTTGACCATAATCAAAACTCACGGTCGAGACACGCTCCCGACCAAATTTTTCAATTGCCCAATATAAACAGGTCGTGGAATCTTGACCACCTGACAATACAACCAATGCTTTCTGCATGTAGAATACTCTATAAAAAAGGAACTAAGGGTATTATACTTTAAAGCTAGGTTTTCGGAAAAGAAGAAGCATATGGATAATAATCAGGATAAAGCCGCACGACACAATAAACGTATGGTCAAACATAAGGAAGTAGTGGATAAAAAAATTGCCCAGGCCACTGAAGACCGTGGAGTTATTGTTCTTTTAACCGGCAATGGTAAGGGCAAAAGCTCATCGGCCTTTGGTATGCTCGCACGTAGTTTAGGCCATGGGCAAAAATGTGCAGTTGTCCAATTTATTAAAGGCCAAGTAGAATGCGGTGAAAATAAATTTTTTGCGAATCATCCCCAAGTGGAATTTCATTTAATGAAAACGGGCTTTACCTGGGAATCTCAAAATTATGATGCGGATAAGGCTGAGGCCGAAAAAGTCTGGAAGCAGGCCATTCCCTTATTGCAGAATGCCGACTATGATCTCATTATTCTGGATGAAATCACCTATATGTTCAAATATAAATTCCTAGATGAGCAAGACGTGATCAAATTATTGCAAAACCGCCCTAAAAATCAATCCATCATCATTACCGGAAGAGGGGCGACTAAAGCCTTAATTGAAGCCGCTGATACGGTCAGCGAAATTCATCTCGAAAAACACGCCTTTAATAATGGCGTAAAAGCCAGACTTGGAGTGGAATGGTAGAAAACGCTACAAACCAAAACAATGGATTAATTATTAGTGCAGCAGGAAGCAATTGTGGTAAAACAACCATTACCGCCATGCTTTTGGCCGCTCTCAGCCAACGTAAAATTCCTGTCCAACCCTATAAAATAGGTGCCGACTTTTTTGACCCCGGTATGCATTGCATGTATTCCAATGAAGTTTCCAGAAACCTCGATTCTTGGATAATGAATACTGACAATATCAACCACATTATAAAAAGTTTACCTGCTGGTTATCGTGGTATCGTCGAAGGCTGGGGAGGCTTATTAGAACATAACTACCCCGATTCAAAGCAAGCTAGTACCATGGAAATAGCTCATTTACTAAAATGGCCGATTATTTTAATTATTTCCTGTCATGAAGAAAGTGAAATTAACCTCAACGACATTCTTTCTAGCATTGAAAAAGCGGGAAAATATAATGCTAAAAGTCGTGTTGCTGGAGTTATTCTAAATAAAGTGAATAATCGACATCAAGCCAAAAAACTAAGCCAATATTTGACTCAACAAGGTATAAAAGTTTTTGGCCTCATTCAAGAGCAAGGTAGCCTACACCGTCCCGTTGAAATTCACAATGCCTCGGCTGAATGTCATCATAGCTGTCCCAGTCCCGAAAAATTAGCTACTATTGCAGAACAATGTTTGGATATCAATGCCATTATTGAGCTTACCTCTCCGGTCTTTCCAACTTCAGAGCCCCACTCAATAGTCGTTCCTAGAAATCCATTAAAGAAAGGAAAGAAAAAACGAATTGCCATATCCCATGACGAAGCGTTCTTTTTTTATTACCAGGACAATAGTGAATTTTTATTACAACACAATGTAGAAATTGTTGAATTTTCTCCCCTAAAAGACAAAAAACTTCCCAGCAATTTAGACGGCATTATTCTAAGCGGTGGTATACCAGAAAACTTTGCCGAGCAGTTAACCCGTAATGAATCCTTGAGAAAAGACATCGCCACTCATGTAAAAGACGGATTATTATGCTATGCCGAATGTGGCGGGTTAATGTTTTTATGCCAGGGAATTTACCAAAGGGATGGACAATTTTATCCAATGATTGGCAGTGTACCAGGAATTGTGGAACTCACCGATAATTTACAAAATTTTGGATACGCCGAATGTTATACCCGGGTTGATAATAAATCGGTGAGCATCCGTGGGCATGAATATCATTATTCCCGATGGTTAGAAGAAAAAAAATTGGCGAATCTATGGCAAGTTAAGACTTGCAGTTCTCATATGGTAAGAACCGAAGGATATAAAAAGGATAATATTCATGCATCATTTGTACATTTGTATTTTCCAACTGCAGAAGGACTCATAAGTGAGTTTTTTGGATTACAATCTTCCCGTTAAATTAAACCAAATTATAGCCTTTCCCCTGCTAATTCAAGATATCATTCTCTCTTATACCATCCTTGATCTTCTGTTAAACACAAGACGAGAACGATAAAAACTAAGGAAACTGGTATACTACTCGTTTGCCCAACCAAATTGAGCTTACCATGACTAATCGATCTGATCTTTCTTTTTCAAACCTAGATTTACCGCCTGCCCAATTGGATAACCTTAAAAACCTGGGTTATGAGCAAATGACAGAAATACAAGCACAGGCTTTACCCTTAATTTTAGCCGGACGAGATATTATTGCGCAGGCAAAAACCGGCAGCGGAAAAACAGCCGCATTTGCGTTACCGTTACTAAACAAAATTAATCAACGTGATTTTGGTACCCAAGGGCTAATACTCTGTCCAACACGCGAACTCAGCACCCAGGTTGCCGCCGAAGTCCGTAAACTAGCACGATTCAAAGATAATTTAAAAGTGGTCATTTTATGTGGCGGACAACCCCTGGGTCCGCAAATTGGCTCCCTTGAGCACGGCGCGCACATTGTCGTTGGTACTCCAGGGCGTATCGAGGATCATTTAAGTAAAAAAACGCTTCATCTAGGTCGGGTGGATACACTGGTACTTGATGAGGCTGATCGAATGTTAGATATGGGTTTTATTGACGCCATCGAAAATATAATCAGCCATACCTCAAAGCAACGCCAAAGCCTATTATTTTCAGCCACCTATCCAACCAACATTGCAAAATTAAGTGCTAAGTTTCAAAAATACCCTGTCACGGTCAAAGCCGAAACCCTGCACAACGAAACAGCAATTAATCAGCAATTTTATATTTGTGATCAGGCCCAAAAAAAAGCCGCTGCAGCAACATTGCTTAAAACCTATCGTCCCAATTCAGCGGTAGTTTTTTGTAATACGAAACAAATGGTTAAAGAGTTATGTTCATTTTTAAATGATCAAGGAATTAGCAGTAAGGCCTTGCATGGTGATCTGGAACAGCGTGACCGCGATCAAGTGTTAATTCAGTTTAAACAACAGAGTTTTTGTGTACTCGTCGCAACCGATGTTGCAGCACGCGGACTAGATATTGCTGATTTAGCTGCGGTAATTAATATGGAATTACCACGCGATCCTGAGATATATGTTCATCGTATTGGCCGAACCGGCCGTGCAGGCAAAGAGGGTTTAGCCCTCAGCATTTTTTCCGATAATGAGCACTTTAAGTTTGATGATATTGCCAACTATCAGAATCAAGAGCTTGATTTCCAGCCAATTGAAACTCTCGTTATTGATGATCACTCTCCACTCATCGCCCCAAATGTGAGCTTGTGTATTGCCGGAGGCCGTAAACAAAAATTACGTCCTGGTGATATTCTTGGAGCCTTAACCAATAGTACCGGTATTGAAGGCAAAACTATTGGTAAAATTGATATATTAGAATATGTTGCCTATGTGGCAGTAGCGCGGAAAGTATCCAGTAAGGCGGTAGAACAATTAAATAATGGTAAGATTAAAGGGCGAAAATTTAAAGTACGAAAAGTATAGTCCGATTCTATTTCACAAACCAAAAATTACCTTGCTTGGCAACTTGCACTGCTCCTTGCCAGGCTGACTGACAATTATTAGCTAAAACGCTTGCTCTTTCAACTAATACGAAAACAGAAAAAGGCAAGACAATGAAAAAATACCCTAGCATTAAAGGAACTTTTAAATAAAGCGAAGCTCCTGCCAAGTCATCGAGGATTAAATATCCACATAATGGTAGAATAGTGAGTAATAATACTGGCAAGGTCGCTTTATAGAAGGCTTTATCAACTGAGGTTAACCGATAGGCCAGAGCGATATCCGGAAATTTAATATGCCAGGGTATAGACCAATAATCTGCTTCACTATAGCGATAAATATATTGAATCACAAAAAGTGGCCAGCAGCGTATAATACAAAAAACTGTCCAGCCAATAAAAACCAACCAAAAAATCCAGTCCTGATCCGTTATGGCTGCCACAAAGAAAAAGGGTAAACCAGCAACTATTCCAAGTAATGGCGCCAAAGCCATAAAAGAACAAAGATTTAAAAAACGATAAAAAATTCGCCAAAATGACATTTCTTCAAATAAAGGACTTCCTGTCAAAAGACGTTCTGATGAAGAGATCATTACGCTGATTAAAAAGAAAAACACCAGTAATCCACCCCATGGTATAGGCAATATCACCTGTGCCACCAAACAGCTCAAAGACTGCAATAAAAAGTGCGAGAAATAATTTTGAGTAAATACAGAAAACAACTCACTCAAGTTAATTGAGGTCAGTGGTAAGGCTTGCCAGACTTGACCTTGCTCTTGTTCGGTTTGATTAAAACTGGGTGGTACAGTTGTATGGCTATCGCGGTATTGCTCAGACTTAGAACGATTGGTTGCTAATGGTTGTATCTGTTGAGAAGAAAACGTTTGTTTAGAAGGTTTTTCAGATTGCCAAACATTTTTACTTTGTTTGGCCAAAAAGAATTCATCCAAACGTTTACGTTCATCCCCATAAATTTTATTTTTATCAATCCAGTCACTACGTAGACTATCAATACCTTTTTGAAAGTCAATTTCTTTATCCCTGATGGCTTTTATCATCGGTAACATCCAGCCCCAACCAAGCTGGACAAATTTACCCTGGGTTTGCTTCAAACATTTATCCGCATCCCATAAAAAATGATTCCAATGGCCCATATGCCCAGGAGCTTGTTCAAATAAAAATTTTTCTGGATTATGGGTATTCGTATTTGGAGCATTAACATGATAAGCAGCAAAAACATAATTTTTATTTTTATATCGACACACTGCAATCAAGCGATAAGGCTTACTCAGCATAGAATCGGCTCGTTTAAAGATTTCTTTTACATTCCACTTAGAAGACATTTATCGCGTCCAAAACCATAGATTATTTTGTTCACTCGATGAATAAACCAACATAAAATTGTCGAATTTTCCTACAACAAAACCAGACTTGTCTGATACCGCGACTTATTTAGTCAGCGTAATATAATCCCTAAGCAAATTATAGAACTCAATGAGAAGGGGAGCATCATGAAATCAGGTTTATTGAACACGATACAAAAAACGATACGACTTAAAAATTTAAACACTAGGATTGAACAAGTGTATCTTCAATGGATTCGGCAATATATTTTATTCCATAATAAACGCCATCCTCAGGAATTAAGTGCCGCAGATATAGTTAGTTTTTTAATGCATTTAAAGCGTGACCCTAAAACAGGAGCCTCAGCAACTAAACAAGCCTTAAATGCCCTCTTGTTTATGTATCGTGAAGTTTTACATCGTCCATTTGAACATCTTGATATTCAGTCTAAAACTAATACAATTAGTCTCAATTAATGTAAAAACATTCGATTTACTCAAGCAAAGGAAGAGAAATAATAAAGTGAACTCCATCTCCCGGATTACTTTGACAAGTAATCCGACCTCCTAGTTTATGAGTCACTAAATTATATACAATACTTAAACCCAAACCGCTCCCTCCTGTTCCTCGAGATGTCGTAAAAAAAGGTTCAAATAGCCGATTTAAATGCTTCAGATTGACACCTTTTCCGGTATCTCGATAATGTAAAATCAAATTTTTTTGGTGTCGTTCACTACTAATTTTGATGGTACCGGACTGGTTTCGTTCAAATCCATGAATGAGACTATTATTAATAAGATTGGTAAAAATTTGAAAAATACTGCCTGGAAAAGTTGTCAGTTCAAGATCAGTTTCAACATTATTTTTAACAATAACCGAGCGATGTTTTATCTTATTTTTTAATCCCGCTAAAATATCATTGATATAATTAAACAAATTAATTCTACGCTGGTCATCAATATGTTGGTCAACCGATATCTGCTTAAAGCTACGCACTAACTCAACGGCATGTTTAGTACTAATATGCATGGTATCAACCAGGTTCTGGACGTCATCAATGTATTCAGCAAATACTGATTCAGTCATAGATTTATTATGGTAAGCATTTTTTATTTTTTTTGTCACTGCCTGAATATGGGTCAATCCGGTTAAATTAATTCCAAGAGGAGTATTAATTTCATGTGCAACCCCGGTAACCAATCTTCCCAATGCCGCATTTTTTTCTGATTCAACCAGTAATTTTTGAGTATTTTTTAATTCATTTAAGGTAAGCTGTAAATTATCCTTCTGCTGAGAAAGTTCTGTGGTCCGATTTTCTACTAAGTTCTCTAACTTGCCATGATGCTGATTCACTTCTTTGACCATATAATTAAATGCTGCAGCTACATCACTCAGTTCATTGTTACCTTCAGATTTTATATTATGCTGGTAATCGCCCCTAGCAATCGCTCTAGCACCTTGCTGTAAGCTCTGTATGTGGCGCGACAACTGACGAAATAAAATAGCAGCAAAAATAATGATTAAACAATAGACCAATAACACAATGGTTAAAATACCGACTGCTCTAATTAATAAATGATTTTCAAAAACTTGAAATTCTTGTATTTCAAATTTTTTAGCATGTTCAGACAATTCTTGGGCAACAATAAGGGTTTGATTAGTCATTCGATTCATTAATTCCAAACAATACCGATTTTCTTGAATAAATTGAGACTCATTATACTCTTCACCACTTACAAAAGGTTGTGACTGAATTCGTTGTTCACATAGTAGGGATTTTTCGATCAACCTTTGAAATTGCGTTTTAAGTTTTTGATGAAATTCCAATAGGATTTCAAGCTGGCTTGGATTACGAGCATATAAAACTTTCAATTGGGTTAATAAATTCTGGTAAACCTCATCCCATTGCATTTTTACTCGCTCTTTATGCATACTACGCATATATTCTGAGGTCAATAGATTGATTCTTTGCAACTGGGTTTGTCTTTGGGAACTTATCTCAAACTGTTTTATGCTTGCTCTTATTTCAGTTATTTCCTGCCAGGAAAGAATACTGGTCAGAAAAATCGCCAACAGACCAATTGTCATTAGAAAAATTAGTTTGTAACGTATCATTACACTATATCAAGCCTAATGCACGGTGGAAAAAATACCAACCGCATCTGCATTTACAGTTGTTAACGGGGCTGAGTCTAAAAAAGATAAAATATTATGTATTTTTTCCCCCTTAACTAGTTTGGTCTGAATTGCCCATTGAGATTCTTCTTCCAAAGTAAGCAATAAAGATTGTTTCATTGAGACACGCAGTATCATCTCTGGCCAGATCTTTCGGACACGTGTTATGGGAATTTGTTGTATCTGTGCAATCAAATTAATCGCTTCTCGAGGATTCTTTTGACTAAAAGCTTGAGCCTTAATTAAAGCACGTAATATTTTATGCACATAGATTGATTTTTTTTTCGCAAATATGGAATCTCCTACCAGGTTATAACTTTTTGTATAAAGACCTGGCTGACTAAATTCGATTATCTTTTCTCCCAATAAGTCTTTGGCTTGTTGTAAATAGGGGTCACGCATGGCAAATGCGTCAATTTCACCCTCGACCAAAGCTTTAGGCAACATTTCCCCCTTATAAAAGAATGCTTCAAACTCCGTATGATGAATACCATGATACAAAAGGAAACTATCCAAGAAAAAATGTACTGCTGAACCTTTTTGAGTAGCAATACGCTTTCCTTTCAAATCTTCCGGCTTAGTTATATTACTATCACGGCGAGCCACCAGACGAACTTCATTATCACTACTACCAATACTGGCAAATAACCTAAGTTCTGGATACTTAAAGCTCGCTAAAACAAATGGGGCTTCAGCGGTAATAACGAGATCAACCTCGTGTCTCAAAAAGGCATTAAGGGCTCGTTTGCCACTGACATAATCTTGTATATGTATTTTTAAGCCCTCAGCCTTAAAATATCCTTTTTCTTCAGCTAACCACAATAATGAGGTTAATAACGAGCGTGGCGAACCAATCCTAACCTGTTCTAATTCTTCTTCTTTTTTAAAGCATGAAATAGTAAGTAAAGCAATTATCAGTACAGAGAAATAAAATAACAATTTAGAATTCATCTACTTTATTTCCTGTTATGCCTCTCTCTGATACACGCCATTGAATATTATTTCCCGATATATTTGTATCTTTTAAACTATATTTAATATCGTATTTTAATATAGATTATAAAAAACCTTTTCGCCAGCTGGTTAACATTTTTTATAACAAGAGAGACCTCAAACTAACTTCAGGTTACAGGTTTTGAACTTATGAGAGGCTTAGCTATACGATTACCTATTCAGATTAGACAAATTTAAATCAAGTTTAAAAAAATAACCAATCCCTGCGGCACTTTGGGCAGCCATTTGGTATAGCAACCAGCTAAAGTAACATGTTACAAAATTGAGTATAGCCTAGCTTATCAAAATATTTGTGCTGCACCTTTCTAAAACTTAGCTCTAACAGATTTCCAATCGACATTCTAAGGCAGCCACTCCCGCTGGCACATCGACCGAACCGCCTAATGAATTAATACTGGCCCCTAAAGCATGTACCGTGCGAAATAAATTGTGTGCCCGACTTTGCTCTCCCATTTGTCCAATACGTACGATATCAGGCCCAAATGAGCCGGAAATTTCCACTCGGTAACGTTGTGACATTCGTTTTAACAATTCTTTGTTTTGAATGTTTTCAGGAAGTTCTATACCAACAACGGAGTTTAATCGCGCCAAAGGAACGACAAATAAGCTTAAGCCTAAAGCTTCAATTGCATCCTGCAAAGCTTCTGAGCATCTTAAGTGACGGTCAAAACGTACCTGCAGAGTTTCTTTACAAATAAGTCGTAAAGCTTCATGTAAGGCCAAAATTCCCGATACCGGCGCAGTATAATGATAGGATTTTTTATACCAAAACTGATCGGCCAATATAGCATCTAAGCACCAATGCCTTAGCTGATCATCCCGATTACTGATAAATTCCCAAGCTTTATCCGAAAAAGCGACCAGCGAAACACCTGGGATAGAAGCCAAACCTTTTTGACCACCAGTGATCACCGCGTCTATACCCCATTTATCCATCTCTAATGGCATCGTACTTAAGGTACATACTGCATCAACAATAACCAGGCAATTGTGTTCGCGTGCCAAGGCACTAATTTCAGGCAATTGGCGATTCAATACCGTATTAGACGTTTCACCTTGAACAATGGTAATTACCCGTGGATTATACTTTACAATATACTCTTTAACTTCACTTGCTCTTGCCCCTTGTCCATTAGGCACACTCATTCTCACGACATTCGCCTGAGAACGCTCTGCCATTTCTGCCAAACGGTTACTAAAAAAACCATTGCAAATACTTAAAACCTGATCTCCTGGTTTAATCAGGTTAACAATAGCCATTTCCATTGCCGCCGACCCCGGACCTGCAACGCCTAATATGTGCTGAGATCGGGTCTGAAAAACATATCGAGACATGGCTTTTACCTGCTCGATGACCTCAGCCATCGTATCGCCTAAATGATTAATGACGATAGAGTTTGCTGCGGCAACCCGTGCAGGAATCGGTACGGGCCCCGCTCCCATCATTAATAAAGGTTCATCAGGTAAAATGCTATCGAGGGGAACAATACCAGCAGGGACTTCAATGCTCACAAACTTTCCTTTAACCAAAGAGATATAAACTGACTTAGAACTGAGACATTACGCGAGGAATTTATCTAAAGTTATTAACTAAGTATGGAATCTTTTATTTTATCGGCTTTAACATAGATTTACATTCTTTTTATTGAGATTAAAATAAATTTATTTACTCCTATTATACGAAAAGTTAATTTATCTTTAAATTGACACTCTTGTGATGCAGTTTGGTTGATATTGCAATTGTCACAAAGAAGACAATTACCCTCCATTGTCTTCTTTGGCATCCAGTGGAAAATCAAGCCAGTCGTAATCAATTATTTCTTGTTCTTGAGTGGCAACTGTTTTTGCTATCGCTTGCGCCTAATTTTTTCCGGGTTCTTTTTAATACAGCCAGCGCTCCACTTTTCGGAAACTTATCAGTTCGCCTATTTATCATTTTCAATCTCAATATGCGTTTAAGAAAAAATTCCTCTTCAATTTAAATCCTCCATTTTTTCCTGACACAATTTTTCCGTTAATTGCTTTAAAGCTTCTACCCGCTCCGCCAACCAAGTCAATTCTTCTTCGGTAATTTTATAATGCTCGGAATAACGGGAATCGATATAGGCGCGTTTTAATAACTGGAAGCGACGGCGTTGGATTTTCTTGTCTTGTGGAAAAATTTCGGTAATGGCCTCATTTTGTGAAATCGCCATGGCATTAAGCTGGACCAGATTATGGGTATTGGGTTTATAGTTGGTTAGGACTAGCAGTAAACAGGCGTAAAAGCCTTCAGTGGCTTGATGCAAGTGGAAAGCAGCAAGTTTTAGAGAAGGTTTATTGAATGCATATTCATACACATCTAAAAATTCTGTAGCACTATCAAACCAATGGGTATAGTGCTTTTCTGCAATAGCCTTTTGCTCAGCCGGGGTTAAATTACCGGGCTCGGCCAACTCTCTTCTATCGGTTTCATATAGAACAATCCCTTCCCGTTTAATATCAGAAAAAAAATATTGCCCTTCTCTTAAAGCATGATTCACCTCTTCCAAGGTATGCACCAATAAGCTCATGGGTTGACGCATTTTTAAACCGACGCGATCTTCTACGGTGTTCCAAATTTTATACTCATCGATAAGATCTTTACGATTGAGAATCACCAAAATGTCGTAATCACTAATATAACCATGAGCGGGATCATTGACCCATTTTCCCGTGGCATGGCTGCCAAATAGGATTATTTTTAAAATATGGCTGAGTTTTTTCTTACCCGTGGCAAAGCCAGTCACTTTTTCCACCTCTTCGCGGATTATAGTGACAATATCAGCGAGATTATTTTGCCGAGATGCGGGTAAATGATCGAGATTATTGTTCATCCCATCATACTACTATGGGAATTAGAAAAAAGGAAAGGAAAACGGGAAACTAGAGGAGATTTTTTTTATTAGGTCAAGGCAAATGTGAAACAATCGCCAAGTTGCCTATTTTCCACTGATTAGTTAAGAAATAAATCCTTAATCAAATGAAAGCCAATCTATATCCAATTGATTAATTTACATTTTTTAAAACTAAATAAAGAAATTATCTGCTTCAGTCAAATGACCGTCAAATGAACTTTACGTTAAGCCCAATAAGGAATATACCGGTAATTTTGCGCGCTACAGTTTTTCAATCCTAAAATAATTTAATTTACTTAAAACTAATACAAAAACTATAGGTATCAATATAAATAAAACGACATAAAGAAGTATAAACAAAAGAAAAGAGGAATCTTCCGGCAAAATTAACTCTTCGATTAAAACCTTTTTATTATGAGGAAAAAATATGAGAGCAAAATATCCACCTATACATACTCCCGAGAATATGGCAGCGGTGTAGTTGAGCCGAGCTACCCAAAAAAAACAGAAAAAAGTAATAAAAGCACTTACTATTAATAAAAAAATAAACGCATTTAAATCCAAAAAAGCCCTAATCCAGTCATTTAAACTGGCACCAACTAACATTGGAGAAGGCAATATAAAGCTTAATATATATTGCCCAACCAAGGTAAAAATGAAAAAAATACAAATTTTTTTTAGGACGATTTTCATAGCTCTGTCTTTTTACTACGGACCACTATAAAAGTCACATGAGCAACGCCAAATAGTAGGAGACTGTTTAGGTCTGAATCCCCAGTCATTATGTACAACCTGTTGTGGTTTGGTCGCTGCCGATACAGTACCAGGCTTACCATTTGGAAAAGGCTGGTAAATTCCTACATGAGTATTACCATCTGCATCAGTATCTGCAACTACATCTCCTGGCAATGGACTCGCAGCAGGATCCAATGGCTGATATCCCGGAATTATCGAATTTGGATTATCCCATGCTCCGGCGGTCGGAATTACTCCTGTTGGATCACGTCCAGGTGGATGTCCTCCAGCATTTCGATAATCTCTTGCACCAAAACGAGATAAGTTTAGGCCGCATTCAACAATATAATCAATAATCGTCCCATCTGATTTTGTATTATCGTATCGTTCGCCAATAATAACCACCCTGTCTATCTTTAGTAACCGCAATATAGCCCCCATTATCACAATGCAAATAAACATAGTTCTCCCCTCTTTGACGACTTGTATTTTCAATCAAAGCTATGGGCCACCAGGCACCACTTTTTCTCCTTGGAAAAGATACTTTATCTAATTCTGTAGTACGACATAGTTTTTCGTTAATCCAAATATTATTTTTTGGCAACGAAAAACTCAACCAAACTTCATTAGTATCAATGTTATGTTCCTCGATTATATCCTCGGCTGATATAGGTAGAAAAGCAGGCACCCAACCACGTTGAATTGCTCCACTTCTCTTAGCAGTTTTCATATCCGGATAAACGTTTTTAACAGTTTCTAACCTTTCACATGCCATGACTGTTAACGAAACAATCAAACTAAGCAAGTATTTAAATTTATTCATAATTAATACTGAGGAGGTAATCCAGCAGGACGAAACTTAGCACATATTGCAGCACACGACATATTTGGATTTGCAGCTCCTTGATTTTGACCATGTTGGTTAGCAACTTGATCTGCTGCACTATCAGAGGCAGGATACCCCTTATAGTTTTGATCCCACCATTCACGAGTATCACTTATCAAACAAGCGACTCCTTCCCCTGCAGGTCCCCTTTGAGAAGCTTCACAATTCGCTTTGCAGTGGAAATATTTATCTCCACCTATCCAACCTGTTTGCCTCATATCCCAATAGTTCTCAACAAAATCACTAGCACCACCTGCAGCATCTAAGACAGGTCCCCATGTCCCCCCTGGGAAAAAAAATGGTAACAGTCCGTTTGAGTCAATAAAATTGATTGGATTACTCAATACATAACCATATAGGTTCATATCTCGGCCTTCAAAACCAATTGGATCTTTAACAACCCATCTTCCCGTAAATGAATCATAATCTCTAGCTCCAAATCTAACTAATTTAGTATGTTGGTCAATTATTCCCCCGGCAAATCCAAATTGTAGTTTCCCAATCTATAAGTGTCCAAAACCACCTTTTTCAACATTTTTACGATCGTACAATCAATTCTAAGTTATAACCGTAATTTGGCAATCAGAATTTCTGTATAATATTTTAAAAATTAATTCTCATTCATTTTTGTCAGAGTCTGGTTACAATAACTCGCATGGTAAAATACTTCAAAAATATTGAATCAATT
>Ga0209475_10000988_pt1 | contig 41350 bp, 40 predicted proteins | sample tdDd471_FD_187128 | JGI IMG/M metagenome (GOLD analysis project Ga0209475, IMG submission 187128) | Marine sediment microbial communities from the Atlantic coast under amendment with organic carbon and nitrate - tdDd47.1 (SPAdes)... | ecosystem: Environmental > Aquatic > Marine > Coastal >... | reverse complement strand
CTGGCGATAGCCATCGCGCTCCACGATGACTCGGGGCGACTCGAGCTCGGCGTAGGCCTTGTCGAACACCTCTTTGGCCGACCGGCCGCGGACCATCCTGCGAAACGCAGACACATGAGCACCGAAAGCAAGGGACGGAAACCATGACCGAGATCTCGGCAGCGGACCTCGACCGCCTTACCGCCTGGGATACCCCGACGATCTGCAACGCGCTGGAGGTCACGAACCCCGAGCGGCGGGCCACCGGTTTCACGACCGGCCAGATGGTCTGCGCGTTTCCCGACCTGAAGCCGATCTGCGGTTTCGCCCGCACCGCGACCATCCGCGCGATGGCGCCGGCGGTCCGCACCGCCGCCGAGAACCTGGCGGCCCGCCAGTCCTATTACGAGTACGTCGCCTCCAAGCCCGGCCCGACCGTGGTGGTGATCCAGGACCTCGATCCGGAGCCCGGTTTCGGCGCGTTCTGGGGTGAGGTCAACACCGCGATCCACAAGGGCCTGGGCGCCCAGGGCGTGGTCACCAACGGCTCGATCCGCGATCTCGACGCCTGCGCCCCCGGCTTCCAGCTCGTCGCCGGCAAGATCGGTCCCAGCCACGCCCACGTCCACGTGGTCGACCACGGCGGACAGGTGAACCTCTACGGCATGGTGGTGAACAGCGGCGACATCGTGCACGCCGACCGCCACGGCGCCGTCGTCATCCCGCGCGACTCGGTCAAGAAGCTGCCGGACGCCGTCGAGCTGCTGACCCGCCGCGAGGCGGTGATCCTGGAAGCCGCACGGGCCTCGGACTTCGACATCGGGAAGCTGAAGGCCGCCATGGGCAAGTCGGCCGAGATCCACTAAGGACACGGCCGTGGCCAGCAACAAGAAGAAGGTCCTGGTGCTCGGCGCCATGCACCCGGAGGGCATGGCGCTGTTCGAGGGCCGGGACGACGTCGAGTACGAGGTGCTCACCGACTACTCGGAAGCGAACGTGCTCCGGCACATCGAGGGCGTGCACGGCATCGCCGTCCGGGTGGCGCCGGTCACCCGCAGGATCATCGAGGCCTCCGGCTGCCTCGAGGTCGTGTCGCGCCACGGGGTCGGCTACGACGCCGTCGACGTCGCCGCCTGCACCGACAACGGCGTGCGGCTGACGATCGCGCCGCGCGCCAACGCGCCGTCGGTCGCCGAGCAGGCGATGATGTTCCTGCTGGCACTGGCCAAGCAGCTGACCGCGTTCGACCCGCTGGTCCGGCGCGGCGACTGGGCCCGGCGCAGCGAGCACCAGGCGATCGACCTGGAGGGCCGCACGCTGCTGATCATCGGGCTCGGCCGCATCGGCTCGCGCGTGGTCAAGCGGGCGCGGGCGTTCGACATGCGGGTGCTCGGGTACGACCCGTATATCGACCAGGACACCATCCGCGCGATGGGCGCCGAGCCGGTCGCCGACTTCCGGGCCGTGCTCGGCGAGGTCGACGCCGTGACCGTGCACTGCCCACGCAACGCCGAAACCATCGGCATCGTCGGCGCATCCGAGCTCGCCGCCCTGCGCAAGGGTGCCCTGGTGGTCAACTGCGCGCGCGGCGGCCTGGTCGACGAGGCCGCCCTGCTCGCGGCGATCCGGTCGGGGCAGATCGCCGGCGCCGGCATGGACGTGTTCGACGTCGAGCCGCCGGCACCCGACCACCCGTTCTTCCAGGAACCCCGGATCCTGATGACGCCGCACTCCGCCGGCGCCAGCCTGGAAGCCCTCAAGCGGTCCGCCTACCAGACCATCGAGAACATTCTGGCCACATTCGACGGCACACTCGACCCGGCCGTCGTCGTCAACAAGGTGGTCCTTCAAGGGACCGCTGCGAGCTGAGAGGAAACGCTCATGGAAAGCCGACTGCACAAGGTGTGGGACGAGGGCAAGGGCGCCCTGAACGGCTGGCTGTCGATCCCGTCCACCGTGACCGCCGAGTTCATGGCAATGCAGGATTTCGACAGCCTCACCGTCGACCTCCAGCACGGCCTCGTCGACTACCAGACCGCCCTGACCCTGTTCCAGGCCGTCCAGGGCTACGGCCGCACGCCGCTGGCCCGGGTGCCGTGGAACGAGCCCGGCATCATCATGAAGCTGCTGGATGCCGGTGCGCTCGGGATCATCTGCCCGATGATCAACACGCCCGAGGACGCCAAGCGCTTCGTCGGTGCCTGCCTGTACCATCCCGACGGCTACCGCTCGACCGGGCCGACCCGTGCCGGGCTGCTGCACCCGAACTATTTCGGCGAGGCCAACAGGACGATCGTCTCGATGGCGATGATCGAGACCGTGCAGGCCGTCGGCAACGCCGACGCGATCTGCAGCACCCCCGGGCTGAGCGGCATCTACGTCGGTCCGAGCGACCTCGCCGTCTCGATGGGCAAGAGCCCGGGGATGGATCCGACCGACCCAGAGGTGGTCGCCAACATCGACAAGGCTCTGGCCGCCGCCAAGAAGGCCGGTATCAAGGCCGGCATCCACTGCCTGACGCCGGCCTACATGCGCAAGATGATCGAGAAGGGCTTCGACTTCACGACCCTCAGCTCGGACGTCCGGCTGTTCATCTCGGGCGTATCCGGCGACGTGAAGACGTTCCGCGATCTCGAGGCCGGGCGATGAGCGGAGTCCGTCACGAGGGCGGCCAGGCGTTCGTTCCGCCGGCCGCCATGGAAGCGCTCGGCCGGGCGATCTTCAGCCGGGCCGGCTGCTCGGCGGAGGAGGCCGAGCGGATCGCGCGGCGCCTCACAGGGGCCAACCTGCGGGGCCACGACAGCCACGGCGTGATCCGCATCCCGCGCTACGTCGAATGGGCCGAGACCGGGCGGCAGGTCCCGAACCAGACGATCTCGATGATCCTGGACCAGCCCAGCTTCGCGATCATCGACGGCAACTACGGCTTCGGCCAGTCGATCGGCGAGCAGACGGTCGACGTCGGCATCGCCAAGGCGAAGGAGCACGGCGTCGCCGTCACGGCACTCCGCAATTCCGGCCATCTCGGCCGGATCGGCGACTGGGCCGAGCGGGTGGCGGCCCACAACGTCGTCTCGATCCACATGGTCAACGTCCGCGGCTCGCTGATCGTCGCCCCGTTCGGCGCGATCAGCCGGCGGATGGGCACCTCGCCGTTCTGCGCCGGCATCCCGGTCGCCGGCGGCGAGCCGATCATCCTGGACTTCGCCACATCGCTGGTCGCCGAGGGCAAGGCCCTGGTCGCCTACAAGGGCGGCAAGGCGCTGCCGCCCGGCTCGCTCGTCAACGCCGACGGCAGCCTGACCAACGATCCCGAGCCGCTGTACGGGGAAGTGCCGCCGGGCGGCTATCCCGACCCGAACAACGGTCCCGGCGCGCTCCGGGCCTTCGGCGACCACAAGGGCTCCGGGCTGAACTTCCTGATGGAGATGATGGCGGGGGCGCTCGGCGGCTCCGGAACCGCCGGCGCGCTCGGCGAGCCGAACCGGCGGCGGTTCTGCAACGGCATGTTCTCGTTCTACGTGGACGTCGCGGCGTTCGACACCGGCAACGCTTTCGCCGACGAGGTGAAGAGCTACGTCGAGTTCGTGAAGTCGGCGACCCCGACCACGCCGGACGGCAAGGTCCTGGTTCCCGGAGAGAAGGAACGGGCGACTCTGGCCGAGCGCACCGCCGGCGGGCTGCCGCTGGCCGCCGAGGCCTGGTCGGACATCCTGGACACCGCGAAGAGGCTCGGCATATCCGACGCCGAGATCGCCGACCTCACCGGCGGAACGGCCTGATCGTCGGGAAGCGACGGCATGCTCAGGGAAGCGCGGCGGTGCTGGTCACCGCCTGCCCGCCATCAGCCCCACGATCAGCCTGGGCCCGCCGCTGCCACGTCGGGGCGACTGCCGAAGTCGGGGCGATACCCGAAGCCTCCGCATGCGGGACACGGAACCAGTTGGTCCTGGCCGTGCCCCCCATACCCGCCGCAGTCTCCGCAGACCTCCTGGGAAACCGCCGGCAGCGGCGCGACGCTGAGGAACAGCGCCCCCATCCTGCCGATCTGGATGCGCTGGCCCGACACCAGCGTGTGCTCGCCCGTGTACACGCGCCGACGATGGTATGAGAAGCTCAGTCCCGGCCGAGACAGGATGCCCTTGAGGCCGCCGAACCGCGCGAAGTTCGCATGATCCTGGGAGGTCTCTAGATCCCAGAGCGATGCGCCTTCGGTCCAGGCGACCCGGATCGGGCTTTCGGCAATCGGTCGACCGTCACTGTCGAACAGACCGACGCTCAAGGGCATCGAGGCGATCGCCTCGACCAGCCCCTCCAGCCTCTCCGATATCGGCCGCTCGCCGATCAGCGTCCAGATCGCCCGTTCGTTCGCGAAGCTGGGGCGTTCGCGTCCGCTTTCCCACTTCGAGATCATCGACTGGTTGACGCGGAGCTCCGCGGCTACCGCTTCCTGGGATAGCCCGCGCTCCCGGCGGAACAGGCGCAGCGCCACGCCCGTCGGGTAGGTCTCCTCCATCCAGCCCATCCAAATGCCTCCCCCGTTCGCTCCCCACGATCGACGGGTATTACGGTATTATATTACCTCTTTTTCATTGCTATAATCTACATTTGTTTCATACAGCGGTAACCAGGGCATTCATGCCGAACGCTCCTGAGCGGAAACGTAGCGCCGCTCCTCGGCGTAATAGCTCTCGAACCCGACGGTCTCGTAGAGCTCCTCGAACGGCATCAGCCGGTCGCCGCCGGGATGACCGCCGCCGGCCATCAGGGCCAGCGCGTCCCGCATCGCCCGAATCGACGCGTTGAGGAGGGTCAGGCCGAACAGCGCGAGATCGTAGCCGAGCGCCTCGGCCTGCTTGGGCGAAAGCAACGGACGGTCGGCCTTCTCAACCTGGGCCAGCATGGTCGGCACGGAGACCCGCCGGTTCAGCTCGGCCATCTCCGATTCGGCCTGCGGTCCCTCGAAGTACACGATGTCGGCGCCGAGGTCGGCGAACGCCTCGGCCCGCCACAGCGCCTCGTCCAGTCCCTCCGGGCCGCGGCTGTCGGTCCGGCCGATCACCAGGATGTCGCCGCCGGCCGCCTTGATCTCGGCCCGGGCGTCGAGCGCCGCGCGCAGCCGCGTCAATGCCTCGTCCCGGCCGACGACCGCGAGCCCTTGGGCGAAGCCGCAGCGTTTCGGATAGACCTGATCCTCGATCATCGCGCAGGCGAATCCGGCCCGGTGATAGCCGTGCACGGTCCGCTTCACGTTGACCGGGTTGCCGAACCCGGTGTCGGCGTCGCCGATCACCGGGATGTGGACGGCCTCGCAGATCCGCCGCCCCTGCCCCACCATCTCCTCGAACGAGATCAGGCCGGCATCCGGCAGCGCCAATTGGGTCGCCGAGACCGCATAGCCGCTCATGAACGCGACTTCGAAGCCGGCGCGCTCGATCAGCTTTGCGGACATGGCGTCGAAGCAGCTCGGGACCACCGTCAGGCCCGGCCGCGTCAACAGAGCCCGCAGCTTGGGTGCATGCGTGGTCATGGGTCGTCTCCTCGGCAACGCGGCCTGTGCCGCCATTGGCCGAGAGACTACCCCCCGGACCGGAAGGCTTGCATCCCCGATCGGTCCGCTCGTCGGCAGCGAGGCGTCACGCCCCCTTCGCCCGCCGGTAGTCGCCTGCCAGCTCGAGCAGCCGCGGGCGGTCGAAGACTCCGAAATGGCTGGGAAACACGCGCGTCGACGGCAATGCGGCCAACCGGGCATGGGTCTCCAGCAACGCCGGGATCGACGCCCCCGGCACGGTATCGAACAGCTCGCCGTCGTAGATCGCGTCGGCCGCGAACAGGAAGCCGGTGGCCTCCTCGAACAGGCAGAGATGGCCCGGCGAATGCCCCGGCGTGTGCAGGACGGTCAGCGCCCGGCCGCCGAGATCGAGACGGTCGCCTTCGTCCACCGTCGCGGTTGCCGGCATCGGGGCCAGCCGCCAGGCCGCGCCGTCGAAGCCGCCGGGCACCGGGTCGAAGGCGAGCGCGTCGTAGTCGCGCAGGAACGGCCAGCTCTGCACCGCTTCGGGCGTGGGGTCCGCCAGGATCGGCGCCTCCAGGGGGTGGACCAGCCGGTCGGCGAACTGGCCAAGCCCACCGACATGATCGAAATGCGTGTGGCTGGCGAGCGCCACGATCGGCCGGGCGAACAGTTCCGGCACATGGTCGCGCAACGGCACCAGCCCCCAACCGGCGTCGAGCACCAGCCGGCGGTCGGCACCGTCCACCACCCAGATCGCGCCACGGCAGTACGGACGGGCGTACAGCTCCTCGATCCGCCAGATGCCGTCGCCGTGGTCCTCGACCCGGATCACCCCGTCGTCGCGTGCCTGCATGGTCCCGCCCTCGCCGGTACTGCTCTCGCCGGTCCGGCCGATGCTATCAGCCGGCGACGCGGGTCAGGTAGTTCCCGCCGAGAATCCCGGCGATCTCGGTCCCGGCGAAGCCGACGCCCTCCAGTTCCGCGACCAGCGCACCGAGCTGTTCCGGCTGCAGGAAGCTCCAGGGCGGCTCCGGATAGCCGCGCGGCCAGGTCGCCCGGCTGGCGTGGAAGAAGCCGTAGTCGCTGCCGTCCAGGTACATGAAGTCGATGCCGAGCCCGACCCGGTCGACCCCGACGATGCCGGCGACATGCGCGACGTGCCGCGCCATCGCGACCGGAATGCGGTCGCCCTCGGCCCCCAGGAAGAATCCGACGCCGTTGATCCCGACGTAGCCGCCGCACTCGGCGAGCCGGCGGAGCTGTTCGTCGGTGACGTTGCGCTCGTGGTCGAACAGCGCGCGGGCGTTCGAGTGCGAGAACAGCGGCGGCCGGCTCAGCCCGAGCGTCATGACGTCGAGGGTCGTGCGCTCGCCGCAGTGGCTGAGGTCGACCCGCATGCCGGTCCGGTCCATGCGCTCGACCAGCCGTCTCCCGGCGGCCGACAGGCCGGCATCTCGCGGCTCGTGGCAGCCGTCGGCGAAGGCGTTGGCGGCGTTGTAGGCGAGGATCGCCCGCCGGATGCCGGCCTCGGCGAATGCGTCGACCAGATCGAGGTCCCCGAGGAACGGGGTCGCGGTCTGGAAATGGAACGACACCGACAGCCGGCCGGCCGCCCGTGCCGCCTCGACGGCGTCGCGGTCGTGGGCGACCGGAACATCGGCCGCCCGCAGCTGCGCCCGGAGCCAGCCGAGGGTCGACAACGCCTGCCCGGCATCCTCGGCGGCTGCCGCCACCGTCAGCGAGACGTGATCGTAACCGGCCCGGTGCATCCGACCGAGATAGTCCCCAAGCTCCGCGCCCGGCGGCAGAAACGGTCGGGTCCACGGCAGCAGCCCGTCGCACACCGCCACCTCGGCGAGCGCCGGCCGCGCGGCGCGCCACTGCGGCATCGCGCCCGGCATCATAGCCCCCAGGCGGCGCGCACCCGCTCGCGGATCCCGGTCAGCCGCTCGACTGGCTCGTTGGCGAACACGAAGCGCAGGTAGCGGCCGGCCTGCTCGTCGGCGCCCCAGCCGGTCATCGGGGTGGCGGCGATCCGGCCCTTGTCGAACAGCCGGGCCGAGGCGTCGGCCGGCGCCATGCCGAGCGCCGCGGTGTCGATCAGCAGCGACCAACCGCCGTCCGGCCGGACAACCGGCAGGTCCGCCATCTCCGACAGGATCACGTCGCGCCGCCGCCGCCACTCCCGGGTGGCCGCGGCGACCCCGTCGTCGGCCGCCGTCAGCGCCGCCGCCGCCCCCGGCATGGCGATGCCGACCTGGCAGACCACGTTGGTCAGGCCGACCAACCCGACGTCGTTCATCAGCGCCTTCGGCCCGACGATCCAGCCGACCCGCCAGCCGATCATCCGGTACTCCTTCGACACGCAGCCGACCGTGACGGTGCGCTCGGCCAACCCGTCCAGCCCGGCCGGGTGGATGACCGGGCGGTCGGTGTACAGGATCCGCTCCATGGCGGCGTCGTTCACCACCCAGGCACCGGTGCGCCGGACCAGCTCGGCGATCGCCTGCCATTCCTCTGATGTGTGGACCACGCCGCTCGGCATCGACGGGCTCATGGTCAGCACCGCCTTGGTGCGGTCCGAGGCGGCGTCGCGCAGCCGGTCCAGGTCGAGCCGCCAGCCGCCGTCGACCACCCGCAGCGGCACCAGCCGGGGCACCCCGCCGGCCAGCCGTATCCGGTTGAGCAACCCGGCGTAGGCGGGATCGGTGATCACCACCTCGTCGCCCGGTTCCAGGATCGCCAGCAGCACGTTGAGGATCCCGGAGAGCCCGCCGGCCGAGATCACGCACTGGCTCTCCCAGTCGTACGGCACGCCGGTGTCGGCCGACAGCCGGGCCGCCGCCGCCTGCCGCAGCGACGCGATCCCCAGGAACGGCAGGTAGCTGTTGGCGTCGTCGCGGGTGACCGCCGCGACCGTCGCCTCGATCGCCTCGGGCGGCGGCGGGATATCGGTGTCGAGGTTCTCCAGGCGCAACATGCGGTCGTCGCCGACCGCGTCGGCGGCGTTGCCCATGCGATCGACGCCGATCCCGGGAATATCAGCGAGTCGGGAAACTGTCATCGGATTCTCCAAATTGGATCCAATCTTGAATACACGGATACAACGACCCATTCTGCGTTTCAACACTACGCATCACGGAGCCCCGATGCCGTCCTCGCCCACCATGCCCATCCAACGACCGCCACGGCTGAAGGCCGGCGACCAGGTGGCGGCCCTGGTCGAAACCCTGCGCGCGCAGATCGTGTCCGGCGAACTCAAGCCCGGCGAACCGCTGCGCCAGGAGCTGCTGGCCGACCGCTTCGCCACCAGCCGGATGCCGGTCCGCGAGGCCCTGCGGGTGTTGGAAAGCGAAGGGCTGGTGGTGCTGGTGCCGCACAAGGGCGCCGCCGTGGCACCGCTGGACCCGGCCGAGCTCGAAGAGGTCTACGAGATGCGGGTGGCGGCCGAGACGCTGGCCCTGCGGCGGGCGATCCCAGAGCTGTCGAACGCCCAGATCGACCGGGCCGAGCGCATCCAGGACCGAGCCGAGGCTTCGGGGCTTCGCGAGTTCGGCGCCCTGAACAAGGCGTTCCACACGATGCTGTACGCGCCCTGCGGCCGGCCGCGCCTGCTGGCGCACATCGCGGCCCTGGGCGACGTCGCCGACCGCTACCTGACCTTCACCGCCGGCTCGCTCGACTATCGCGACCGCTCGCACGGCGAGCACCGGGCGCTGCTGGCCGCGTGCCGTCGACGCGACGAGGCCGCGGCGGTCGAGTTGCTGACCCGGCACATATCGGAGGCCGGCGAGACCCTGCTGCGCTACCTCCGCGAACAACCGACCGCCGGCAACGGCTGAGCGGGACCCGGAAACGCAAAACCCCCGCGCCCAGGGGCGCGGGGGTCAGCCGGATCTTCCTGGCGTCGGAAAGGCGCTCAGAACTTCTCCTTGACCTTCAGAACCTGCCGACCGCGGTACATGCCGGTCTTCAGGTCGACGTGGTGCGGTCGGTGCAGCTCGCCGGTATCCGGGCTCTCGACATAGGCGTCGGACTGGATCCGGTCGTGCGCCCGGCGCATACCCCGCTTGGACGGGGAGGTCTTTCGCTTCGGAACGGCCATCGTTCGCACTCCACAAGAAACGCGTCGCCGCGGGCGTGCCCGCAACGGAGCGCGCGTTATACGGGCTCGCGTTCGGCGATGCAAGGGCGCTTGCGCACCGTCGGCTCAGATGCCGTCGAGATCCCGCAGGAACCCGATCAGCCGGGCGCTGACCTCCTCCGGCCGCTCCTGCTGGGTCCAGTGCCCGCAGCCCGGCAGGACGACGGTTTCCCGGAGCCCGGGCACGATCGTCGCCAGGTTCGCCAGCAGCCGGTCCATCCCCTTGAAGGTGTACACCAGGTCGCGGTCGCCGACGACGTAGAGCGCCGGAACCGTCACCTGCGCCCCGGCGAACGCCCCGAGCAGCTCCCAGCCGCGATCGATGTTGCGGTACCAGTTGAGGCCTCCGGCGAAGCCGGTCCGCTCGAACTCGGCGACGTAGAAGTCGATGTCGGCCTCGCTCAGCCAGGACGGCGTACGGACGGGGTCCGGCAGGCGATCCAGGAACCCGCCGCGCCGCGGCACCATGGTGACGTCGCCGGTATCGGTCGAATCGCCCGACGCGCCGTACAGCACGCCGCGGATGGTCGCCCGGACGTCGCGTTGCAGCTCGGCCTCGGCAACGCCCGGCTGCTGGAAGTAGAGCTGGTAGAACCATTCGTCCTCGGACTGCGGCATGGCCGAGGTCGGCCGGCCCGAGCCACGCGGCCGGAACGGGACGCTGAGGCCCGCCACGGCCCGGAACCGGTCCGGCCGCATCAGAGCGGCATGCCATGCGACCGGGGCGCCCCAGTCGTGGCCGACGATCACCGCCTGCCGCTCGCCGAGCGCGTCCAGCAGCCCGACCATGTCGCCGACCAGGTGCAGCAGGGTGTACTGTGCCGGGTCCGCCGGCCGGTCGGTCCCGCCATAGCCCCGCATGTCCGGCGCGACCGCGCGGTATCCCGCGGCGGCCAGGGCCCGGAGCTGATGCCGCCACGAGTACCAGGACTCCGGAAACCCGTGGCACAGCAGCACCGGCGGCCCCTCGCCGGCCTCGGCGACATGCATGCGGATGCCGTTGGCGCTGACCGTCGTGTGCCTGATGTCCATTGCGGCGTCTCCCTCGGTGCGACCCGTGCCGCAGTCCGCTATGGTCGCACGGCCCGGTCGGACGATCCATTTTCCGGTCGCCCTCGCCCTGTCACACGACGGTCACTTGCGCGCCTGCCCGCAAGGGCACTATCGCTCCCTTCCCCCTTGATTTCGAACGACGCCATGAGCCTGATCTTCAGCAATGCCCGCCTGGTCCTGAACGACCGTGTCGCGACCGGGACCCTGGCGGTTGCGGACGGCCGAATCGCGCGGGTCGACGACACCCCGGCGGCGCCGGCCGGCGCGCTGGACCTGGACGGCGACTTCCTGATGCCGGGCCTGATCGACCTGCACAGCGACAACGTCGAAAACCACTACCAGCCGCGGCCTCAGGTCTACTGGGACCCGGTCTCGGCGGTGATCAACCACGACGGCGAGGTCGCCTCCTCCGGGATCACCACGATCTACGACGCCCTCTGCCTCGGACTGACCGAGAAGGGCGAGCTGCGAGCCCGGCACCTGCGCCCGATCGTCGACGGCGTCGCGGAAGCCCGGGCGGCCGGGATGCTGCGGGTCGACCACCGGGTCCATCTGCGCTGCGAGGTGATCGGCCCGAAGGTGCTCGACCAGCTCGCGACCTTCGACGACGATCCGCTGGTCGGGCTGGTCTCGGTGATGGACCACGCGCCGGGCCAGCGCCAGACTGCCGATATCGACGTCTGGTTCCGTATGCGCTGCGAGGTCGACGGCTTGAGCGAACAACAGGCCCAGGCGGATTTCGAGCGGCTGACCGCCGCCTCGCGCGAGCTCGGCCCGCGCCAGCGCCGGGCGGTCGCGTCCTGGGCCGCCGACCGCGGGTTGGGGCTGGCCAGCCACGACGACCAGACCGCGGACCATGTCGCCGAGTCGGCGGAGATCGGCTGCATCATCGCCGAGTTCCCGACCACGCTCGAGGCCGCCCGGGCGTCGCGTAGGCTCGGCCTGCAGGTGATGATGGGCGGGCCGAACCTGGTGCGCGGCAGGTCGTCCTACGGCAACGTCACGGCCCGCGACCTCGCCGCCGAGGGCCTGCTCGACATCGTCTCCTCCGACTACGTTCCGGCCAGCATGCTGCACGCCGCCTTCACGCTGGCCTCGACGGTCGAGGGCTGGGACCTGCCGCGTGCGGTCGCCACCGTCACCTCGACCCCGGCCGAAGCCGCCGGCCTGGCCGACCGCGGCCGGATCGAGGCCGGGCTTCGGGCCGACCTGATCCGGGTCCGGGCGATCGACGGGCGACCGGTGGTGCGCGGGGTCTGGGTCGCCGGCGAGCGGGTGGCGTGATCGACCGCCGCCGGCTTCTGGCGCTCGCGACCGCGCTTGCCGCCACGGCCTGCAACGGGCCGGTGCCGCCCTGCGGGCCACGGATCGTCGTCGACGTCGGGCACACGCCGGACGCGCCGGGCACGACGAGCGCTGCCGGGGTCGACGAGCTGACCTTCAACCGCCGCTTCGCGCGCCGACTTGACGAAGCCCTCTCGGCGCTGCTGCCGCCGGGCGGCACGGGCACAGTGATCGAGACCGCCGACCCCGACCCGCGCCTGGACCGGCGGGTCGCCGCCCTGGCCGCCGCCGACCCGTCGCTCATCCTGTCGGTGCATCACGACTCGGTGCAGGAGCGTTACCTCACCCGCCGCATCGTCGACGGGCGGGAACTGACGCAGACCGACGCCGCCGCCGGGTTCTCGCTTTTCGTGCCCGCCGACACCGCCGTCACGGCGGACAGCCTGCGGGCCGCGAAGACCATCGCCGACGCGCTGCTGGCGATCGGCGAGCGCCCCAGCCTGCACCACGCCGAGCCGATCGACGGCGAGAACCGGCGACTGCTCGATCCGGCCCGCGGCATCCATGCCGGCGACTTCCTGAAGATCCTGCGCACGGCGACTGCCCCGGCCGTCCTGATCGAAGTCGGTGTCATCAAGAACCCTGCCGAGGAGCAGCGGCTTTCGGATCCGGACACGATCGAGCGGATCGCCGGCGCGGTCGCGCGGGCGGTCGCCGCCTCAGCCTGCCGCTGATTCGTCCGTTCCCGCCTCGGCGGCCTCCGGCTCGAACCGGTAGCGGAAATCGCAGTGTGGGGCGCCGCCCATGATGGTCTGGGTCCGCTCCAGCGTGATCCGCGGATCGAAGCCCTGACAGAACGTGCCGTCGCGCCCGCAGGACAGCAGGTGACCGATCTCGCCCAGCCCCATCTCCCGGTACATCTCGGAATAGCGGCAGCGGGTGACGTTGAAGTCGAAGCGGTCGGCGCCCCGGTCGACCTCCTGGATCTCCAGCGCGCCGCCCGCGGTCCAGTGCCGCTGGATGTCGGCGAAGCCGTCGATCCCGAGGTTGCCGCCGGATGCCTCGGCGAAGGTCTTGCCCTGGGCGATCGCCGCCTTCTCGATCGCCGCCCCCAAGATCGCCTGCGCGGTCTCGACACCCAGCCGTGCGACCATCTCGTCGTAGATCGGCTTGATGACCTGTGCCTCGATCCGCCGCTGCTCCAGGATCGGCAACGGTTCGTTCCCTGCGCTCATGATCGCCCTCCTCCCGACGAGTCCTGGCCGACCGGCCGCGACAGCAGGCGGTCGGCCTCGGTCACTTCTGTTACGACCGCCGCCACCGACGGCCGGCCGATGGCACGCTCGTACCATGCCTGCAGTTCGGGAACCGCGTCGAGGCGCGGGCCACCGAGGCGCAGCGAGTACATGACGCTCATGACCATGGCGACGTCGGCGATGGAAAACCCGCCGCACAGATACGGGCCCTCCAGCTTCTGCTCGACCAGCCGGTACATCCCGGCCAATTCCTGCTCGGCCCGGGCCGCTTCGTCGTCGAGCTGCCGGCGGCGGATCGGGTCCGGACTCTCCGGCTCGGTCCGGTACATCAGCCGGCTCAACGGCTTCAGCAGGATCTCGTCGGCGGTCAGCTCCAGCAGCCGGCAGCGGGCGCGCGCCTTCGCCTCCCGCGGCATCAGCGGCGGCTCCGGATACGCCTCGTCCAGGTATTCCAGGATCACGGTCGAGTCGAACAGCGCCAGATCGCCGTCGACCAGCACCGGGACCTGGCCCTTGGGGTTGGCGGCGATCACCGCCGGATGCTTCGGCGCGTATCCCTCGGTCTGGGAGAACGCCACCATCTCACGCTCGTACGACAGGCCCTTCTCGGCGAGCGCGATCTCGACCTTCCGGGAAAACAGGCTGAGTGGTCCGGAATACAGTTTCACTGCCGAGCCTCCGACATGACATCGACGGAAACATACCGGGAACATCGCGCCAGACAAGCACCCAGACGAGGACGCAACATCGGTTTTCGATCCCACCGCTCCGGAAGTCCGGGACCTGACGGTGCACCGGTGCCTGTGCTAGGAACGGTGGAAAGGAAGTCCGGCAGTGCGGCCGACGTCTGAAACCGGGGACAGCCATGGATGTCGTCAACCTGATCATGGTCATGACCGGCTGCGCGCTCGGCGGCGGCTCGCGCTACCTCATCGACCTGTGGTGGCCGTACGATCCCGGTCTGAACGAGCTCCCGATCGCCATCATCGGCATCAACATCGTCGGCTCGGCGCTTGCGGGCGCGCATCTCGGGCTGACGGTCTCCGTGTTCCCGCTCGCCCAGGTCGAGCAGAGCAACTTCTTCTTCGTGACCGGCGTCCTGGGCGGGTTCACGACGTTTTCGGCGTTCAGCCTGCAGACCCTGGAAATGCTGCTCGACGGCGAGCCGTTCCTGGCGCTCGCCAATGTCGGGATCTCGGTGGTCGGTGGCCTGCTGGCGGCGGCCCTGGGGTTCTCGGTCGCCCAGGCCATCTCAGCCTGAGGGTCAGCCCGAAGAAGCACCGTCAGCGGGCGCTGTAGCCGCCGTCCATCAGCAGGTCGGCCCCTGTCATGAAGCTGCTCTCGGCCGAGGCCAGAAACACCGCCCCCTTCGCCATCTCCTCCGGCCGTCCGAGCCGGCCGAGCGGATGCATCGGCTTGCCCCACTCTTCCTCGGCCAGTTCCGGGCTGCCGTGGCGGGAGAACAGCCGGTCGGTGGCGGTGCCGCCGGGCGACAGGGTGTTGACCCGGATGCCGTCGCCGGCATGGTCGAGCGCCATCACCCTGGCGAGCTGCACCAGCCCGCCCTTGGTGGTGCAGTAGGCGGCGCTGCCGGGATTGCCGACCCGTGCCATCTGCGAGGCGGTCAGGATGACGGAGCCGCCGCCGGCCCGCTTGAGGTGCGGGATGCCGTGCTTGCAGAGGTGGAAAGCGCCGGTCAGGTTGACCGCCAGGGCCTGGGTCCAGTCGGCCTCGTCGAGATCCTCGACCGTGGCGGCCGGCGTCAGGGTGGCGGCGTTGGCCACCAGGATGTCCAGGCCGCCGAACGCCTCGACCGCGGCGTCTACCGCATCCTGTACGGAGTCGGTCGACCGCACGTCGCAGTAGCCGCCCTCGGCCTTGCCGCCGCCGGCGCGGATGGCGGCGGCCACCGCCTCCGCCTCCCCGCCGTGCAGGTCGGCACACCAGACCGCCGCCCCCTCGGCGGCGAACGCCTCGACGATCGCCTTGCCGATGCCGCGCGCCGCGCCCGTCACGATCGCCGCCTTGTCCGCCAGGCGGTTGGCACCGGCATCGGCCATGTCACTTCTCCTCGGCTGGGGTCACGATGCCGCCGGACACGGAGCGCGGGTCCCGCAGGGTCCAGCGCCCGCTCTCGACGGTGTGCAGGAAGTCCTCGACGACGGCGTTGAACAGCGCCGGCTCCTCGAGGTTCATGGTGTGGCCGGTCTTCGGCAGCACCGAGAGCGCCGACGACGGGATGTTGCGCTTCATGAAGTTGCCGGGATCGAGGCACGGCTCGTCTTCGTCGCCGTTCACGATCAGGGTCGGCACGGTCAGCGCCTGCATCTTGTCGACCAGGTCGTACAGCGACGGCCGGCGGGCCTGAACGCCGCGCATGGTGTTCGCCGAGCCCAGGGTCGAATGCTCGCAGAGCTGGGTCTCGAACTCTTTCCAGCCGCGCGGGTCCTTGGCCTGGAACTGCACCCGGGTCGGACCGATGGCGTAGCTCTTGCCGACCACGGCCATGCCCTCGGCGGCGATCCGCGCGGCAGTCGCCTCGGTCTCGATGCGGAACTGCTCGCGCTGGTCGGCCTGGGCCCCGTAGCCGCAGCCGGCGACCGTCAACGACAGCGCCCGGTCGGGGTACCGGAAGCCGAAATGCAGGGTCGCGAACCCGCCCATCGACAGGCCGACGATGTGGGCGGCGTCGATGCCGAGTCCGTCGAGGATCGAGCGGATGTCGTCGCGGGCCCGGTCCTGGCTGTAGGCTTCCGAGCTCTCCGGCACGTCCGAGGGCGGATAGCCGCGCGCGCAGTAGGTGATGCAGCGATAGCGCCGCCCGAAATGCCGCATCTGCGGCTCCCACGACCGCCAGTCGCCGGCGTACTCGTGAACGAACACGATGGGCGTGCCCTCGCCGACCTCCTCGAAATACAGCTTCACCCCGTCATCGGTCGTGACGTGCGGCATGGCGCGGAACCTCCCCGGCTCGGTTGTCGAACATGGAACACCCCCACGGACGCGAGGGCAATGGGTGGGACCCCGATCATGCCCGGCGGCGGCGGGACAGGACCAGGGCCAAAGTGGCGGCGAACAGCCCGGCTCCGGCGAACGCGACCACCACCGCGGTCAGCGCCGGCAGCGGCCCGGCGATCAGGTGCAGGGCCAGGCAGAAGCTGGCGTACACCACCATCGACGGCTGCGCGGCGTTCAGGGTGGCGGCGGTGAACTCGCGCCCGTAGTGGCCGTACAGCATCCAGCCCGACGCGGTCAGCGTGGTCGGAAACCCGAGCAGGAAACCGGACCAGACCGGGCCGAGCCACGGGCTGGCGGTCGCCACGCTGGCCACCGCGAGGCCGGCCACCACGCCGCGCACGATCACGAAGCCCCAGCCGGCCGCACCCTTGCCGCCGGTCGGCCGCCCGATGTCGCGCCGTCGCAGCAGCCAGGCCAGCAGCGCCCCGCCGCCGGCGCCGGTGACCGCCCACGGAACGGTCGGCGGCAGCGCCTCGGTCAGCAGCGCCCAGGCGGCCCACGCACAGACCGCAGCACCCAGCGACACCAGGAAGCCGCCGAACCGGGCGGCATGCACCCAGGCGGTGCAGAACAGCAGGACCGCCCCGGTGATCGCGAAAGCGGTCAGGGCTCCGCGACCGACGAACGCCGCGTCCTGCTCGAGGGCGATGAAGAAGAACCCCGGACCGGCATTGACCGGCAGGGTGATCAGCACGCTGGTCAGCACCGGGCCGGCGCGTTGCGCCAGCCGGCCGGCAGCGACGATCACCGCGGCGGTAGCCAGCGCCTTCCAGAGGATCGCGACCAGCAGCAGCACTGGGTCAGACCGCCACCACCAGGTCGACCAGCCGGCGGGCGTCGTCGAGGGTCTCCAAATCGTCGACCATGGCGATCAGGGTATCGGCGTTGGCCGCGGGGACCGGACCGGCGGCGAACGCCAGATTGGTGCGGAACTTCGCCAGATGGGCCTCGCGGGTCAGCGGCTTGGCCGGGTTGCCGTACACTACCGGAATCGTTCGCGAGACCACGGCACCCGAGCGCAGCCGGACCTCGACGGTCACCGGCGTCAGGGCGTTCGGGTCCGGGTTGCCGTTCGGCGCGATCGCGATACGGCCGGCGAGGTCGAGGGTCTCCGGGTCGTTCAGCGTGGCGTCGGTGAAGTCGCCGACCCCCAGCGTGCCGGTGAGCAGCAGGCGGGCCGAGGCATAGGCGCCGCACAGCCGGGCGTAGTTCTGGGTCATGCCGGGCTTCGGCGGACGCCCGATCAGATGGTTGATCAGCGGCGGAACCGACGCCGCCACCGCCGCGACCTCGGCGCCGGCAAATCCGTGCTCGGCGGTCAGCTCGCGCAGTGCATCCATGATGCCGTGGGTGGCGCGGCCACTCGGGAACGGCTTGTGGGCGACCTCGGCGATCCGCCAGACCCGACCCAGCCCGGCGGTCAGCGCCGCGGCGTCGTAGTCGCCCTCCATCAGCTTGAGGTAGCCGAACGGCCCTTCCAGGGTGCCGCGCAGACCCGGGATCCCGGCCTCGGCCAGCCGCACGGCGGTGACCGCGTTGCGGGCGTTGAATCCGACCTGCATGGCCAGCAGCGGCGAGCCCTCGGTATGCGCCTGCATGGTGCCGCCGGCCTGGGCGTAGTACAGCCCGAAGGCGTCGAGCAGCCGGTCGCGATCCAGCCTGATTGCGGCGGCGATCGCCGCGACCGCCCCGAACCCGCCGCCGACCGCCGGCCGGAAGAACCGCAGGCCGTTGTTGACCGCCGAGCCGATGTGGCAGGCGACGTCGACCCCCAGGATCACCGCCCGCAGCAGCGTCCTGCCGTCAATCCCACCCCCGTTTGCGCCGCCGCGCGACTCGGCCTCCGCCATCAGCGCCGCGAACGGCACCGCCATCGGGTGCAGCACCGCCTCCTCGTGGATGCAGTCGAACTCGGAGTTGTGGATCAGGTAGCCGTTCAGCGCGGCGGCCGCCGGCGCCGGCAGCCTCTCGCCGGTGCCCCAGACCCGCGCATCCTCGCCCGGCGTCATGGACTGCGTCGACCCGATCCACTCCCGCACCCAAGGCGCCCTGGTCCCCGCGAGGCCGACGCCCAGGCTGTCCAGGACGAAGATCTTCGCGGCCCGGATCGCGTCGGCCGGAATGTCCTCGTACCGGGTCGAAACGACGTGGTCGGCGAACCGCTCGATGGCATCGGTCATGAAGGGGTCCCTGGTTGGTCGATCGAAGCGGTCGGCGTCCCTGCGGCCACCGGTCCGCCCGCGATGTCGCGAGCCTAGCAGCTAGCCGAAATCACCGGAAAGCGGCTCGCGGGGCCAGTGCCGGAACGAGCGCGTTTCGCCTGCGGCTTCAGTCCGCGCAGGCTCCAGTCTCTTGCCGGTGACGGAGGATGCCGGTTGAACTAGCATCTCCTAAAGTACTTCCCGGCCCTCGCGACTGCTGGAGACCCACGCCCGGTGACGCCAACGAGCAGGATCGAGTGCCCGCCGCAGCCGGATCTGAGCGCCTTCGACCATGTCCGGGACCCTCGGCTGCGGCGGTTTCTCGCGCACTATCTCGGCCTGCGGAACGGCCGACGGGTCCCCTACCGCAGCCAGATCTCGCCGCTCGATTTCCCGGACCTGCTGGGCATCGTGTTCCTGTACGAGTTCGATCCGGTCAGCCAGGACTTCTACATCCGGCTCGCCGGGGACCACATCGCCCAGATGCTGCGCACCGCCCGCGCCGGCTCAAAGCTTTCCGAGGTGTTCCCGCCGGAGGCCTTTCCGATCGTGCTGGAACGCTACCGCCGGATTTGCCTGACACCCTGTGTGATGCACAACATCGGCCGGGTGTTCCAGTATCTTGGCGGCACGGGCACTGGCGAGCGGATCGCCATGCCGCTGCTCGGCGACGACGGCGAGCCGGCTTTCTTCCTGGGCGCCACGACCTACTCGCTGGCGCCGGATCCGGCCCTCGACACCGGGGAGACGCCGGTCAGGATCACCTACACGCCACTCTAGGAGACCGGCATCACTCGCCCGTCGCCGGCAGAATGTCCGAGCGACTGTTCCGCAACTCCTCGAGCGCCTGCCGGAGGATCGCCACCGCCGACTTCAGGAACAGGCCGGCCATCGCCGCGGCGACGACGATATCCGGCCAGCCGGATGCGGTCAGCCACACGGCACCGCCGGCCGCCACTACCGCCACGTTGCCGATCGCGTCGTTGCGCGAGCACAGCCACACCGAGCGCACATTGGCGTCGCCGTCGCGCCAGCGGAACAGAATCAGTACGCTGGCGACGTTGGCGGCCAGGGCCAGGAAGCCGACGCCGGACATCACGAACGCCTCCGGCACCCCGAGCACGAAGCTCTCCCACACCGTGGCGGCGAAAACGCCGACGCCCATGGCGGCGAGCGACAGCCCCTTGAACACCGCGGCGCGCGACCGCCACGCCATCGGTCGCCCGATCACCCAGAGGCTCAAGCCGTAGGTCAGGCTGTCGGCCAGGAAGTCCAGCGAGTCGGCGGCCAGCGCCATCGAGCCGGACAGCGCGCCGGCGCCAAGCTCGACCGCGAACATCGAGGCGTTGATCGCGATGACGGCCCACAGCGCCCGACGGTAGCCGGCCGACAGACCCTCGAACTTCACGTCGCTTCCGCAGCAGGACATCCGGGAAGGATGGGGACGGCTCGGCCCGGACGCAAGCGCCAGCCCGCCCCAAATGCCTCGGGCACCATCGGTGGTTGACCAATCCGCCATGGTCGCCGACCGTTGGCGGAAACTCGGACGGGGCCAGAGGGGAAAGCGATACCGTGAAACTCGGAGACAGTCGTGCGCCCGGCCGACGGGCGGTGCTGGCCGGAGCGTCGTCGCTGCTGCTGTCCGGATGCGCCGGCGGCTTCGGCCAGGACGACGGACCCACCGGAACAGCGATCATCGGCCTGCGGATCGCCAACACGTTGGAACTCGGCGCCGCGCGCGACCGCCACTTCGGCGGGCTGGCGAACCTGTTCCACAGGGCCGATCCGTGGGCGTCCCTGTCGTTCGGGCAGGTCGACCCGGCGACCGGCGGGGTCGACATGCCGTGGTTCGCCACCCTGCAGAACGTGAAGGCCGAGGTGGCCACCAAGGGCTTCGCGACGACGTTCGAGCCCGTCAGCCTGGTACCCGGCCGCTACGTCACCCTGAACGCCCACTTCATCCCGGATCCGTCGGCCTACTACCGGACCGACTACGTGCTGGAGTTCAGCAGCCGCTACGGCAGCCAGGCCAAGGCCGACGACCTGATCGGCTACCAGTTCAACATCGCCGCCGGCGAGGTCGTGTACGTCGGCACCATCGTGCTGGCGCTCGGCGGCAAGGCTGGCGGCGAGAGCAGCGTCAGGTACGGTCACGCGGTTCCGCAACTCGTCGACGAGTTCACCATGGCGGCAGCCCGGCACCCGGCACTGCATGCGCTGGGGCACGAGCGCGGCACGCGGCTCATGACGCTGTTCTCGAATCGGCAGCCGCACCTGTTCCGACAGCAGCCTCCCGCAACCACCACCCCGCAACAGCGCCCGGCCCCGACCCCGGCGGCTCCCGCCACATCGCCCACTACGGCGCCCACTACAACCGCGCCGCCCAGAGCCCCGACGCAGGAGCCGGTCCGCCCGCGGCACGTTCCCCGGATCGGCTAGAGCGCGCCACCCTGGCCCTTGACTCGATCCGAGTCTTAATTAATCAATCGTTCGATTAATTCGAGACGGAGAGGCCATGTCAGCCGGCGAGCAGACCCGACGGGCCGGTCGCCCCCAGGGCAGCCCGGAGACCGGCGACCGCTGCCTGGACGCCGCCGAAGCGCTGTTCGCCGCCGACGGCTTCGCCGGCACCGGCATGCGCGACATCGCCCGCCGGGCCGGGGTCACCGTCGCGACGCTGGCCTACCACTTCGGCTCCAAGGAAAAGCTTTACGGCCGGGTGCTCGCGCGGGTCGCCGGCAGCATCGCGCCCTACCTGCCCGAGATCCCGCCGGCCCCCGGCACGCCCGCCGCGGTCGCCGCGCTCGTCGAGCGGTTCCTGGACTGGGCGCTGGACCACCGGGACTACAACGCCCTGCTGCTGCGTGAGCTGATGGAGAACTCAGACCGGGCCCGGCGGGCGAAGCGCTGGTACCTGCTGCCGCTGATCGAGGCCTATGCCGCCGCCATCCGCGATGGCCAGCGCCGCGGCACCATCGCACCCTGCGACCCGGAGATGGCGGCGTTCCACGCGACCGGGGCGATCACCCACTTCGTGGCCTCGACCGCCACCATCGGCCGGATGCTGGGGCTCGACGACGAGACCGAGACGGTCGACCGGTTCCGCCACACCCTGCGCGCCAACCTGTTGGCGATGCTGACCCCGGCGGCAACGGCCGCGGCGGAGGCCTGAGATGAACGCGCCTCCCCGCAACGCCGCGCCCGGCCAGGTCCTTCCGCGCGAAACCTGCGTGCTGCGCTACGCCCTGGAACGCCACGCCGCGACCCGCGGCGCCGACACCTACGCGGCGTTCGAGGACGGCGACCGCTGGAGCTTCGCCGACACCCTCGCCCATGTCCGTAGGACTGCCGCCGGCCTGCAGGCGCTCGGCGTGCGCCGGGGCGACCGGGTGCTGATCATGCTGCCGAACGGCGCCTTCGGCCTGCGCGCGATGTTCGCGGCGAACTACATCGGCGCGATCATGGTACCGATCAACACCGCCTACCGCGGCGCCCTGCTGGAGCACGTGATCGCCGACAGCCGGGCCGAAGTCGCGGTGGTCGACGCCGCCCTGCTGCCGCGGGTGCTGGAGGTGGCGACCGGCGCGCTGAAGCGGATCGTGGTGGCCGGGGCCGATACGCCTCCTCCCGCGCCGGACCACCTGGAGCTGCTCGGCCAGGGCGTGCTGCTCGACCCGGGGCGGGAACCGGCGGACCCGGAGCGGCCGATCGAGCCCTGGGACACCCAGTCGATCATCTTCACCTCCGGCACCACCGGCCGGTCCAAGGGCGTGCTGTCGTCCTACATGCACTGCTACACCGCCATGAACCCGGCGACCTGGACCTGCACCCGGGCCGACGACCGGCACCTGCTGCACATGCCGATCTTCCACATCGGAGGCGCCTTCATCGCCGCGATGGCGCTGTGCGTCGGGGCCTCGGTGGCGGTGGTCGAGCGGTTCCGCACCGAGTCGTTCTGGCCGACCGTGCGGCGGCTGGAGGTCACCTCGGTGTTCCTGCTGGGGGCGATGGCGACCTTCCTGCTGAAGGCCCCGGCCCGCCCGGACGACCGCGAGCACCCGCTGCGCCACGTCATGATCGTGCCGCTGGGCGCCGCCGGTCCGCCGTTCGGCGAGCGCTTCGGCGTCGATTTCTACACCCTGTTCAACATGACCGAGATCAGCACGCCGCTGATGTCCGGCCCGAATCCCGCCAAGCCCGGCCTGTGCGGCCGGCCGCGCGACGGCGTCGCCCTGCGCCTGGTCGACGGCCACGACGTCCCCGTGCCCGACGGCACGCCCGGCGAGCTGATCATCCGCACCGACGCCCCCTGGACCATGACCCACGGCTACGACGGCCGGCCGGAGGCGACCGCCGAGGCCTGGCGCAACGGCTGGTTCCACACCGGCGACGTGTTCGTGCGCGACGCCGACGGCGACTTCTTCTTCGTCGACCGCCTGAAGGACGCGATCCGCCGGCGCGGCGAGAACATCTCGTCCTGGGAGGTCGAGGTCGAGATCCTCAGCCACCCGGACGTGCGCGAGGCCGCCGTGGTGGCGGTGCCGAGCGAGCACACCGAGGACGAGGTGCTGGCGGTGCTCAGCCCCGTCGCGGGCCGGACCATCGACCCGGCGGCAATCGTCGCGCACCTGGAGCCACGGCTCGCCCGCTTCATGATCCCCCGCTACATCCGCGTCGTCGACGACCTGCCCAAGACCCCCACATCCAAGGTCGAGAAGCACCTCCTGCGCGCCCGGGGCCTGGAAGCCCCGTACTGGGACCGCGAGAAGCCGGGAGGCCGCTCGTGAGCCGGTTCGACAAGGCCCACGGCCCGGCCGCTCCCCCTCCCGCCGTCATTCCGGAGCGGACCGCCGCAGGCGGAACGCATCCGGAACCCACCCACCGCCGCCCGCGTCCGTCGCTTCGTGGGTTCCGGCCCGGCCGCGCCGCCGCGCGCCCGTCCGGAATGCCGACATGGGGGTGGGACGGCCGGCCGCCGCCTCGTTCCCCTCCCGCCGTCATTCCGGAGCGGGCCGCCGCAGGCGGAACGCATCCGGAACCCACCCGCCGCCACCCGCGCCCGTCGCTCCGTGGGTTCCGGCTCGGTCGCGCCGATGCGCGCCCGTCCGGAATGACGACATGGGGGTGGGACGGCCGGCCGCCGCCTCGTTCCCCTCCCGCCGTCATTCCGGAGCGGACCGCCGCAGGCGGAGCGCATCCGGAACCCACCCGCCGCGCGGGAAAGCGAACGCAGTCCCCGATCTCAGCCAGCCGCGAGAGGAAACCGTCGTGAGCCGAACCGTCGTCCGCGTCTATTCGGACTACAAGAGCCCCTACGCCTACGTGGCCGTGCGCCCGGCCTACCAGCTCGCCGAGGACTACGGCCTGGAGCTGGAGTGGCGGCCCTACACGCTGCGGATCGAGGAGTATCTGGGGGCGGTCGAGACCCGCAACGCCCATTGCTGGCGGCGGGTGCGGTACTCGTACATGGACGCCCGGCGCTACGCCAACAAGCAGGGGCTGATCCTGAAGGGCACCAGGCGGGTCTACAACGGCTACTACGCGAACGCCGGCATGCTGTGGGCCCAGCAGGCCGGGGTGTTCCGGCCGTACCACGACACCGTGTTCGACCGGTTCTGGAAGCAGGAGCTGGACATCGACGTGCTGGACGAGATGAAGGCCCTGGTCGCCGGGATCGGCGGCGACCCGGAGGCCTACGCCGCCTGGATCGAGGGCCCGGGCCGGGCCGAGATGGACGCCAACATCGAGGAGGCCGAGGCCATGGGCGTGTTCGGCGTCCCGATGTTCGTGCTCGACGGCGAGCTGTTCTGGGGCGGCGACAGGATCGACCTGCTGAAGGAGCGGCTGGCGGAGAAGCGGGCCGGATAGCAGCGGCTGACACGAGCCCTTCGTGGCCCTGCGGGCACCTCAGGGCGACAGGGAAATCGGACTGGACGTATGTCCTCTCCTGTCGTCCTGAGGTGCCCGCCGAAGGCGGGCCTCGAAGGACCCGCCCCTCACGCCGCCTGCGCGATCTGCCAGCCGATCTGCGCCAGACGCGGCGCCTTCGCGCCGACCTCGAGCGCGTCCAGCGAGCTGGCGTTGCCGGCCAGGCCGCGGGCGTAGACGCCCTGGCAGATCGCGGCCAGCCGGAAGAACGAGAACGCCCGGAAGAACGGCATGTCCGGGATGCCGTCGCGGCCGGTGCGCCGGCAGTAGGCGGCGACGTAGTCCCCCTCGGCCGGGATGCCGCGCGCCGCCAGGTCGAGCCCGACCATGCCCTTCAGCGCCTTCTCGTCGTACGGCATGCGGTACGGCATGCAGTTGTAGGCGAGGTCCGACAGCGGGTGGCCCAGCGTGCCGAGCTCCCAGTCCAGGATCGCGATCACCGTCGGCTCGGTCGGGTGCAGCATCAGGTTCGGCAGCCGGAAGTCGCCGTGCACGATCGACACCTCGTCGGCCGGTTGCTCGCGGTCGAGCAGCCAGGCGATCAAATTGTCCATGTCCGGCATCGGGTCGGTCTTCGAGGCCTCGAACTGCTTCGACCAGCGGTCGATCTGCCGGCCGACGTAGTTCGCCGGCTTGCCGAAATCGCCGAGCCCGACCGCCGCCGGGTCGACGTTGTGCAGCTTGGCCATGGCGTCGTTCATGGAATCCCAGATCGCCGCCCGCTCGTCCGGCGAATAGCCCTCGTCGAGCGACGGCTCGCCCGGGATCCGGCCCTCCAGGAAGTCCATGACGTAGAACGCGGTGCCGATGACCTGCGTGTCCTCGCACAGCAGCCGCATGACCGGCACCGGCACGTCGGTCTGCGCCAGCGCGGCCATCACCCGGTACTCGCGCTCGACCATGTGGGCCGACGGCAGCAGCTTCCCCGGCGGCTTCTTGCGCAGCACGTAGGCGTGCTCGCCGGCCTCCACCCGGTAGGTCGGGTTGGACTGGCCGCCCTGGAACTGCAGGACCGTCAGGCCGCGCCCGGCGCCCGGCAGGCCCTGATCGGCCAGCCAGCGGTCGAGGGCCGCCTCGTCGAACCGATGGGCCTCGGTGACCGGACCGAGTGTCGCCATGCCGTGCTCCTCCTCAGGACGGGTCGCCGATGGTGCGGCCGCCGTCGGCGACGATGGTCTGGCCGGTGATGAACGAGGCGCTGTCGGACGCCAGGAAGGTGGCCAGCGCCGCGATCTCGACCGGCTCGCCGATGCGGCCGAGCGGGGTCATCCGCTCCATGATCTCAAGCCGCTTCGGGTCCTCCCAGAGCGCGCGGGCGAAGTCGGTGCGGATCAGCCCCGGCGCGATGGCGTTCACCCGGATGTTGTCGCCGCCCCACTCGACCGCGAGGTTCCGCACCAGCTGCTGCTCGGCCGCCTTGGAGACCCCGTAGATGCCGAGCTTGCGGTTGCCGTACATCGAGGCGATCGACGAGATCAGGATGATCGCACCGCCCTGCTTCCGCTCGGCCATGCCCGGCGCCACCATGTTGCAGAGCCAGAACGCGCTCTTCACGTTGGTGGTCATGATCTTGTCGTAGGCCTCGTCGGAGACCTCGCGCATCGGGCCGAACACCGGGTTGGTGGCGGCGTTGCAGACCAGCACGTCGACCTTGCCGTAGGTCCGCGTGGCGGCCACGGCCAGCGCCTCCAAATCCTCCTTGCGGCCGATGTTGCAGGCGAAGGCGGTGGCCTCGCCGCCGGCGGCGCGGATGCCCTCGACCACCGCGTCGCAGGCCTCCTGCTTGCGGCTGGAGACGATCACCTTGGCACCCTGGGCCGCCATGGTCTCGGCGATGGCGCGGCCGATGCCGCGGGACGAGCCGGTGACCAGGGCCACCTTGCCGGTGAGTTCGAACATCGTCGGCGTTTCCTCTTTGCTTTTGCCGTCAGCGGGGCGGGTCGCCCCAAACAGTCCTCATCCCGGACAGGGTCGCCGCAGGCGACACGGAGCCGGGACCTATCGACTGGCCGCTGGGTCCCGGCTCCCCGCGGCGATGCCGCTCCGGCCGGGATGAGGGCCAAGAACGGGTCACATCGCGGTCACGCCGCCGTCGACCACCAGCTCGGTGCCGGTGACGAAGCTGGAATCGTCGCTCGCCAGGTACAGCACGGCGCCGGCGATGTCGTCCGGCGCGCCCATGCGGCCGAACGGGCTGGCGCTCTCCAGCGCGGCGCGCATGCGGGCCGGGTCGCTGCGGCTGTTGATCATGCGGTCGACCATCGGGGTGTCGGTATAGGACGGGTGCACCGAGTTGCAGCGGATGCCGTAGCCCTTGCGCGCGCAGTGCAGCGCCACCGACTTGGTCAGCATCCGCACCGCGCCCTTGGAGGCGCAGTAGGCGCTGAGCTGCGGCGCGCCGACGATGCCGGCGATGCTCGACATGTTGACGATCGAGCCGCCGCCGGTCTCCTTCATGGCGCGCACGCCGTTCTTGCAGCCGAGCATCACGCCCTCGGCGTTGACGCCCATGACCGCGCGCCAGCCGTCCAGGGTGACGTCCTCGATGGTGCCGTCGTTGCGGCTGCCGACCCCGGCGTTGTTCACCAGCACGTCGAGCCGGCCATGGCGCTCCAGAACGCCGTCGACGGCCGCCGCCCACTGGCCCTCGTCGGTCACGTCGAGCGGCACCACCTCGGCGTTGCCGCCGAACTCGGCGATCTCGGCCACCACGGCGAGCGCGGCGGTCTCCTGGATGTCGGCGACCATCACGGTCGCCCCCTGCTCGGCGAAGGTCCGCGCGATCGCCCGGCCGATGCCCGACGCCGCCCCCGTCACCAGCGCGATCTTGCCCGCCACCCGGTCCCGTCCGGCCGCCATGAGCACCCTCCCCGGTTCTTCTTAGTGAATTCCCGTTTCACGGCGCAGCTTAGGGAGACACCCTGTGAGTGTCGAGCCGTCTGCTGGTGGCCCCTACTGGGCCGGCTCGCCGACCGCGAGCGGCGCCGGCGGCCGGGCCTCGCGGCCGAGCCGCGGGTGGATGCGGCGGGTCAGCAGCGACAGCCCGAGCGTCACCGCCCCGCCGACCACGAACACCGCCGGCAGCTCGAACACCCGCAGCAGCAGCGAGAACAGCCCCGGCGGCACGATGTCGGCGACGTCGCGGTAGGTCGAGTAGACCGTGGTCATCTCCGAGCGCTCGTGCCGGCGCACCGCGAACAGGAACAGCATGTTGCCGCCGGCGTCGATCGCGCTCATGCCAAGGGCGGCGCACACGATCAGGGCGATGCCGATCCACGGCTGGCCCATGCTGGCCGCCACCAGGAAGGTCGAGGCCGACGCCAGCAGGTAGCCGGCGGCGAACACCCGCCGGATCCCCTCGCGCCGGACCAGGCGGCCGGTCAGCGGGGTCAGGAACAGGAAACTGGCGCCGACCGACACCACGGCACCGCCGACCTCCGGCCCGAGCCCGGTCTTCACGGCGTAGACCGGTACGTAGATGAAGAACACCACCCACCAGACGTTGCGGCCGGTGGTCATCACCCAGGCCAGCCGCAGGCGGGGCTGCGCGAAGTAGCGCCGGACATAGGCCAGCGGCGTCGGCACCGGCACCGCCTTCTGCACGACCGCCGGGTTCTCGGTGATCCGCAGGAACCAGAAGTAGCCGAGCGCGGTCAGCGCCACTGCGGCCGACAGCAGGAACGGCACCTCGCGACCCACGTTGACCGCCAGCCAGACCCCGAGGAACGGCCCGGCCGCCCAGGCCGCCGCCGAGTAGAACAGCCGCATCGGCTCCGAGCGCGACAGGTCCTTCTTGGCGATGAAGTCGAGGATATACAGGCTGAGGCAGACCGTGACGGCGACGGTGCCGACCGCCCGCACGACCATGCCGGCCATGAAGGTCTCGAACCCGGGGACCGCGAGCAGCGCCGGAGCCGACGCGAGACCGAGGAAGCCGAGCGAGTAGACCCAGCGGCGCGCCGTCTTGCGCACCAGCCAGGGAATGCCGAGGCCGGCGCACAGCGCGCACAGGCTGGAGACGAAGAACGCCGAGCTGACGTTGCCGGCGGTGCCGAGGAAACGCAGCGCCTCGATCGGGATCACCGTCGCCAGGATGGCGCGCGCGAAGGACTCCAGCGCGAACAGCACCGCGAACGCCTCGGCCCCGGGCGCCCCGAGTCGCTTGAAGAAGACGGGACGTCCCAGCTGCATGACGGGACCGGATGCCGGAAAGTTGCGTACCGCCCGGCATTACGCGCGCGACCGCCGGCAGCGCCAAGCGAAATCGCCGGGAGGCGACCCCGCGCGGTATGCAGGGCCAGACGACGCCGCCCGTCGCTCCGTGGGTCCCGGATGCCTGCCACCTGCGGCGACACGCTCCGGGATGAGGAACCAAGACCATCCCCCCAGGACCTCATCCCGGACGGAGCGGCAGGGCCGCGGAGATCCGGGACCCACCCGCGACTACACGACCACTCGTCGCACCGCCGCCACGTTGCTATCGTTACGTCAACGGCGTGCCATAAGCGCTTAGCGACACAGGGAGGAATACCGATGCTGCGCGGCCTGATGATGGATCGCCCGCTGCTGGTCTCCAGTATCATCGACTATGCGGCGGAGATCCGCTCGGACACCGAGGTCGTCTCGTCCCGGGTCGAGGGCGACGTCCACCGCTACACCTACGCCGAGTCGCGCAAGCGGATCGCACAGCTCGCCAACTGGCTGCTCGACTACGGCATCAGGCCGGGCGACCGGGTGGCGACCCTGGCCTGGAACGGCTACCGGCATTTCGAGCTGTACTACGCGATCGCCGGCATCGGCGCGGTCTGCCACACCATCAACCCGCGGCTGTTCCCGGAGCAGCTCGTCTACATCGTGAACCACGCCGAGGACCGGCTGCTGTTCCTCGACACCACCTTCACGCCGCTGATCGAGAAACACGCCGACCGGATGCCGAAGGGCATGCGCACGGTGCTGATGACCGATCGCGCGCACATGCCGGAGACCGGCCTGGCCGACCCGATGTGCTACGAGGACCTGCTGGCCGGGCAGCCCGACCACATCGTCTGGCCGGAGTTCGACGAGAACACCGCCTGCGGGCTCTGCTACACCTCCGGCACCACCGGCAACCCCAAGGGGGTGCTGTACTCCAACCGCTCCACCCTGCTGCACACCCTCGGCATGCTGGTGGTGGCCGACGGCATCGGCCTCAGGCCCGGGCAGTCGATCCTGCCGGTGGTCCCGCTGTTCCACGTCAACGCCTGGGGCCTGCCCTACGCCATGCCGCTGGTCGGCACCAAGCCGGTATTCCCGGGACCGAAGCTGGACGGCACCAGCCTGTTCTCCCTGATGGACAACGAGAAGGTCACCGCCGCCTGGGGCGTGCCGACGGTGTGGCTCGGCCTCGCCGCGGAGATGCGCAAGCAGGGCCGCGCCCCGGCCGGTCTGGAAATCGTGCTGACCGGCGGCTCGGCGGCACCGGGACCGCTGATCCGGGAGCTCGAGACCGAGTACGGGCTGAACGTGGTGCATGGCTGGGGCATGACCGAGATGAGCCCGGTCGGCACGCTGACCGTCCTCGACCAGGGCATGAAGCAGCAGCCTGCGGAGAAGCGGCTGGCGATGAAGAACTCCCAGGGCCGCCGGCTGTACGGCTGCGACATCAAGATCGTCGACGCCGACGGCGCCCGGCTGCCGCACGACGGCGTGGCGTTCGGCGAGTTGCTGGTGCGCGGCCCGGCCATCATGTCGGCCTACTTCAACGACGAGGAGGCCAGCGCCGCCTCGCACGACGCCGAGGGCTGGATGCGGACCGGCGACGTCGCCCGGATCGACCCGGACGGCTTCCTGTACATCGTCGACCGCACCAAGGACGTCATCAAGTCGGGCGGCGAGTGGATCAGCTCGATCGACCTGGAGAACGCCGCCATCGGCCACCCGGCGGTCGCGGAATGCGCGGTGATCGCCGCCGCCCACCCGAAATGGGCCGAGCGGCCGCTGCTGATCGCCGTGCTGAAGGAGGGCCAGACGGCGACCGCCGACGACATCCGGGAGTTCCTGTCGGACAAGGTCGCCAAGTGGTGGCTGCCGGACGACGTGCTGTTCGTCGACGAGCTGCCGCACACCGCCACCGGCAAGCTGTCGAAGCTGCAGCTCCGCGAGAAGTTCAAGGACCACGTCCTGCCGACCGCCGCGGAGTAGCCTAAAGCGCACGTCGCATCGTGGATCCCGGCTCTCCGCGGCTTTGCCGCGTTGGCCGGGATGAGGGACCGTAGCCGCTTCCCAAGGCCCCTCATCCCGGACGACGCGAAGCGGCGAGCCGGGACCCGTCCGCGGCTCACTCCCGCGCCGGCCGCCGGGCCACCCGCACCCGGCCGCTGTTGCCGCCGCCGCAGAAGAACCGGTCGGCGCCGTCGGACTCCAGCCCCGACACGCCGACGCCGGCCGGCATATCGAGCCGTTCCAGCACCTCGCCGGTCGCCGGGTCGATGCGCCGCAAGTCGCTTTCGTCGGCCTCCCAGGTGCCGTGCCAGAGATCCCCGTCGACCCAGGTGACGCCGGTCACGAACCGGTTCGACTCGATGGTGCGGATGACCGTCCCGGTATCGGGATCGACCTGATGGATCTTCCGTTCCCGGTACTGACCGACCCACAGCGACCCTTCGGCCCAGGCCAGCCCGGAGCCACCGTTCGGCGCCGGGATGCTGGCCAGGACCGCGCCGGTCACCGGGTCGATCTTGTGAATCAGGCTGCCGGCGATCTGGAACAGGTGTCGGCCGTCATAGGCCGTGCCGGCGCAGGCCTCGGCGTCCAGGGAGTCGACGGCGCCGCCGTTCTCCGGATCGATGGCGGTCAGCTTCCCGCCCGACGCGAACCACACGCGCCGGCCGTCCCAGGTCACCCCGTGCACCCCGTCCACACCCGGAAACGGGCCGTATTCCCGAATGATCTGCGCTGCCGTCTGTTTCATCCGTCCAACTCTCCGCCGGTTGCGTCAGCCAGACCTAACCGCCGGCCAGCGGCGCCGGGAGTAACAAGGTTGTCGGGAAACCCGGCACCGGCGGCGCCAGCCAGCGCCGCGCCCGCCCCTGCCCGACGAACCGCACCCTGCCGGCCGCCGCCAGCGCCTCGAGCGCCCGCTGAACCGTCCGCTGGCTGGTCCCGAGCGCGATCGCCAGGGCCGTGCTCGACCAGGCCTCGCCGTCGGCAAGCAGCGCCAGCAGCGAACCGTGCGCCTCGTCGACCGGCGGCGCCAGCACGACGACCTCCCGGCCGCCGGCCGGGCTCAGCACGAAGCCGTCGGCGGTTGCGCTCACCTCTGCCAGCCCCTGCAGCTCCGCCCGCAGCCGCCCGATCTCGACCCGCAGCCGGGCGCGATGGGAGTCGTCCGCCTCCCTGGCCCGGAACGCCCGGGCCAGCAGCGCCTCGCGCGCCACGTCGGCCGGCCACGCCTCGGCCAGGGCCCGGACCAGCGCGAACAGCACCGGCCGGGTCGCCAGAGACACAATCCCGGTGCCGCCCCGGACCACGTGCCGGCAGGCATCGACGACCAGGACGTCGGACTCCAGCAGCGCCTCGACCCCGTCGAGCCGCAGCAGGCGCGACCCGCCGCGTTCGATCAGCCGGGCCGCCGGTACCTCCAGCGCCAGTGCGGTCGCCTCGACCTCGGCCGCCAGCGCCGGAATCCCGGACTGCCGTGCCGCAGCGTCGGCCCGGGCGATCGCGTCCCGCGCGACCGCCGTCCGCAGGCGCCGCATCGCGATGCCGGCCGCGACCAGCGCATGGCCGACCCGCGACGCCGGCGACAGCAGCGCGGGATCGAGCCCGGCCGCCGCCCGCTCGGCCGCGTCGAGATCGCCGGTCAGCAGCGACCGGCGAGCCCGGAGATAGCCGGCATGGGCGGCGTTGACGCGGTCGCCGCGCCGCTCGAGCGTCGCCTGCGCCGCCTCGAGCGCCTTCGGCTGCCAGCCCAGGTCGCGCGACACCAGCGCGATCTCCGCTTCGGCGACGGTGCAGCGGGCCCGGGCCACGGCGTCCCGCGGGCCGAACGCCCGCGCCGCGTTCCGCAGCAGCACCCGCGCCCGCCCCAGGTCGCCGAGCTGCGCCATCGCGATGCCGCGCAGCGCCAGGGCGGGCGGGTCGTCGCGCAGGGCGACCCGGTTCAGCGCCCCGAGCGGATCGCCGGCGACGAGCGCCCGGGCGGCGGCGGTGATCAGCGCGTCCATCCGTTTCCCGACAGGCTTGTAACTCCCGGCGTTCGGTCGCCCCCGGCTAAGCCGTCTCCACCGGGCACGCGGCGATCCGCCGAGAGTGCACGGAAACCGAACCGGAAGGAGACATCGAAATGCCCGACATTCTGCACAGGGTGGGGATCAAGTCGTCGCCCGGCACCGTCTACCGGGCCTTGAGCTCGATCGAGGGCCTCGCCGGCTGGTGGACCCGGACGACCATCGGCGACGGCTCGGTCGGCGGGGTCATTCAGTTCCGCTTCGAGCCGCGCGGCTTCTTCGACATGAAGGTGATCGAACTCGCACCGCCCGGGCACGTGCTGTGGGAGGTGATCGACGGCCCGGCGGAATGGATCGGCACACGGGTCGGCTTCGATCTCAAGGAGGAGGACGACCACACCATCGTCCTGTTCGGGCACCGGGGCTGGAAGGAGCCGGTGGAGTTCATGCACCACTGCAGCACCAAGTGGGCCGTGTTCCTGATGAGCCTCAAATCCTACGTCGAGACCGGCGCGGGCAGCCCCTATCCGGACGACGTCAAGATCGACAACTGGAATTAGGCCGGCAGCGGCCGGCGCCGGGTCGGGCCTGTCGGCCGACCCGGCTGCCCGGTCGCCGCGGCGTCAGTCCCGCGTCGGGTCGTCCGACACCTTCACCAGCTGCTTGCCGAAGTTCTCGCCGCGCAGCAGGCCGGCGAAGGCGGCCGGCGCGTTCTCCAGCCCCTCGGTGACGTATTCCCGGTACTTGATCCGGCCGTCGCGGATGTAGGCGCCGACCTCCTCGATGAACGCCCGCTGGTGCTGGGCGGCCCGGTCCGAGACGATGAAGCCCTGGATCTTCAGGCGGTCGGTCAGGACCCGGCGCATCAGGCTCGGCAGCCGGTCCGGCCCCTCGGTCGACGGGCCGGTGTTGTACATCGATATCATCCCGCACACCGGGATCCGGCCGAACGGGTTCATCAGCGACAGGGCGGCATCCAGGGTCGGGCCGCCGACGTTCTCGAAGTAGATGTCGATGCCGTCCGGGCAGGCCGCCTTCAGATCGTCGCGCAAGGTCGCCGAGCGGTGGCTGACGCAGGCGTCGAAGCCGAGCTCGTCGACCACGAACCGGCACTTCTCCTCGGCCCCGGCGATCCCGACCACTTTCTTCGCGCCCTTGATGCGGGCGAGCTGGCCGACCACCGAGCCGACCGCGCCCGAGGCCGCCGAAACCGCCACGGTGTCGCCGGCCTTCATCTCGCCGACGTCGAGCAGCCCGATATAGGCGGTCAGACCCGGCATGCCCATCACGCCGACCCAGGTCGAGAGCGGAGCGACGGCCGGGTCGAGCTTGCGCACCGCCGCACCGTCCGACACCGCGTGGCTCTGCCAGCCGAACATGCCGAGCACGAAGTCGCCCTCGGCGAACTTCGGGTTCCGGCTCTCGACCACCTGGCCGACGGTGCCGCCCTGCATGACCGCGCCGAGGGCCTGCGGCTGGGCGTAGGAGCGCTTGTCGTCCAGCCGGCCGCGCATGTAGGGGTCGAGCGACAGCCAGATGATCCTGACCAGGATCTCGCCGTCCTGGATCGGCGGCAACTCGGCCTCGGCGATCTCGAAGGTCTCGGCCGTCGGCTCGCCGGTCGGGCGCTTGGCGAACCGCACTTGCAGGCTCTTCATCGGGTCATCCTTTCTCAGGCTCTTGCCGGCACACGCAGTCGGGGCGGCGGTTAGGTCCCTGATCGGCCGCGCGGAACGCAGCCGTCCGGGATGAGGCTCTATAGGTGCTCAACTACCACCCTCATCCCGGACGCAGTGGCGAAGCCGCGGAGATCCGGGACCCATGGGGCAGTGCGAAACATGTCCATTACCACGCTCTCAGGCCGGCGCCCGCAGATCCTGGCGGATCATCTCGGCCGCCTTCTCGCCGATCATGATCGAGGCGGCGTTGGTGTTGCCGGACACCATGGTCGGCATGATCGAGGCGTCGGCGATCCGCAGGCCCTGCAGGCCGTGGACCCGCAGCCGGTCGTCGACCACCCCGTTCGGGCCCGGCGCCATGCGGCAGGTGCCGATCGGGTGGAACGCGGTGTTGGCGGTGTTGCGGATGCTGTCGAGCAGGCCGTCGTCGTCGGTCACGCCCGGGCCCGGATCGACCTCCTGGTCGATGAACGGGTCGAGCGGCCCGGCATTGGCCAGCCGGCGGATCAGCTTCAGCCCGTCGACCATGGTCCGGCGGTCGATCGGGTCGGACAGGAAGTTGAAGCGGATGTCCGGGTGCGCCTTCGGGTCGGCCGACCTGATGTGGATCGACCCCAGGCTCTCCGGCCGAAGCTGGTAGCAGGTCAGGGTCATGCCCGGCCACGGCTGCAGGGTGCGCTTGAAGGCGTCCTTGATGACGTAGGGCAGCACGTGCATCTGGATGTCGGGACATTCCAGGTCCGGTCGGGTCTTCAGGAACCCGAGCAGCGGCGCCGACGGGATCGCCAGGAAGCCGCGCCGGGCGGTGATGTACTTCAGCCCCTCCCAGATCTTGCCGAGCCCGGCGATCCGGTCGTTGTAGGACAGCCCTTTGGTCTTCAGCCGCCAGATGATGCGGGCGTTGATGTGGTCGCGCAGGTTCTCGCCGACGCCCTGCATGGCGTGGCGGACCGCGATGCCGTGCTGCGACAGCACCTCCGGCCGGCCGATGCCCGACAGCTCCAGAAGCTGCGGGGTCGCCACCGCGCCGGTCGACACCACCACCTCGCGGCCGGCCCGCGCCTCGATCTCCCGGCCGTGCCGCTCGTAGGCGACGCCGACGCAGCGGGTGCCGTCGAACAGCAGACGGGTGGCGTGGGCGTCCGAGACGACGTTCAGGTTGGGACGGCCGCGTGCCGGCTGCAGGTAGGCGACCGCGGCACTGAACCGCTTGCCGTCGCGGATCGTGGTCTGGGTGCGGACGATGCCTTCCTGGCTGGCGCCGTTGTAGTCCTTGTTGCGCGGAATGCCGAGCCGGTCGCCGGCCTCCTGCAGGGCGTCGTAGATCGGGCTGCGGTCATAGGCCTCGCAGACATGCAGCGGGCCGCCCTGGGTGCGCCAGTCGTCGCCGCCGTGCTCGTAATTCTCCATGCGCCGGAACACCGGCAGGACGTCCTCGTAACTCCATCCGCGGTTTCCGAACTGCGCCCAGCTGTCGTAATCGATCGGCTGGCCGCGCACGTAGACCAGGCCGTTGATCGACGACGAGCCGCCGACCAACCGGCCGCGCGGCACCGGGATAACCCGGTTTGCGGTTCCCTCCTCCGGGGTCGATCGATAGTTCCAGTTGGCGGTCGGGTGGTTCATCAGGAAGGCGAAGCTCATCGGCACCGGCGACAGCGGGTGGCTCGCCGCCCCGGCCTCCAGCAACAGCACCCTGAGTTTCGGGTCCTCGGTCAGCCGCGACGCCAGCGCCGACCCTGCCGATCCGGCGCCCACCACGATGACGTCGTAGCTTCCGTCCTGTTCCAAGCCCTGCCTCCCTCGCTGTCCGCGGCTCTGCCGGCCGGCGGTTCAGGGGATTGTGCACGGGACCGGCGGCCCGGTCTCCGGCGAAGGTGGGGATGGCTGCCCTTCCCCAACGGAACCGAAATATCTTACTTACATCTCAATATCTTCCGTATTGTTATTCATGTTATTCACAAGCTTATCCACGCAACCCGGACGATCGATGCAACTGCAGCTCAAGCGACCTCGATCTCCAGGCCGTCGCGCGCCGTCTCGTACGGCACGGCGTCGGCCTGGCGGAGCATGTCGTCGCTCATGTGCGTGAGCACCAGCCGCTTCGGCCGGATCCGGTCGAGGTTGCGCTCCAGGCTCGCGAGATCGAGGTGGAACGGCACCGCCTTGTCGCGGAAGTAGGCCTCGGCGATCAGCAGGTCGGCGTCGCGCCCGACCTCGACCAGCGCCTCGGTCCACTCGGTGTCGCCGGTATAGGCCAGGACCCGGCCGTCGACCTCGATACGGTAGGCGAAGAACGGACCGCCCGGCGGGCCGTGCACCACCCGCTGCGGCGTCACGGTCAGGCCGCCGAGTGCACGGGGGCTGCCCTCCTCCAGCTCGACCAGCGACAGATCGAACTTCTGCCGGGTCGACGACGAACCTGGAAATGCAGTTTCCAGAGCCCGGACGTACCAGTCCCGCAGTCCCTCGGGGCCTGCGATGGTTAAAGGGGCGGTCCGCTTGGCGAAGAACTGGGCGTCCAGGATAAAGAACGGTACGCCACCGAAATGATCCCCATGGAAGTGGGTGACCAGGATCGTGTCGATGGCATTGCGGTCGATCCCGGCCGCCTTCATCGCCGGCAGCGCGGTGGCACCGCAGTCGATCAGGAACGCCCCCGCCCCGGTCGTGACGTGGAAGCAGGTGTTGAGCCGGCCGCCGCTGCCGAAGGCGTCGCCGCTGCCCAGGAACCGAACCTTCATTGCGAGTTACCCCTCACCGATCCCACCTTCACCGCTCCTCGGCCACGTCGCGGTCCTTCACGCTCTCCATCACCACGTAGGTGCTGGTGTGCGAGACGTGCGGCAGGCTCGACAGGCTTTCCCCGAGACTGCGCCGGTACGCCCGGATGTCGGCGGTGCGCACCTTCAGCAGATAGTCGAAACCGCCGGCGATCATGTGGCACTGCTCGACCTCGGGCAACCGGCGGACCGCCCTGTTGAACGCGTCGAGCGCCGGCGTGGTGGTGTCGCTGAGCGTCACCTGCACGAAAGCGATGTGCCCGGCATCGAGCCGCGACAGGTCGACCAGTGCGGTGTAACCGAGAATGTAGCCACGGTCCTCGAGCCGCCGGACCCGCTGCTGGCACGGGCTCTTCGACAGGCCGACCCGCTCTGCCAGCGCAGTCACGGTGATCCGGCCGTCTTTCTGCAGTTCGGCCAGGATCTTGCGATCGATCTTGTCCAATTCGTCGGTCATGGGGCTCGATTTCCGTAATTTCGTCTCTTTGAGAGAGAAACTTCGGGAACTTCGTCTGTCAATCCGGCCGGATCGGCCGATCCGTCGGGCAAGAGTTGCGCTAGGATCATCCATCCACGCCACGCCAGCGCGAGGTGCACCATGCCCGACGGCACCGCCCCCCTCTCCGAGCTACGCCGGATCATCGCCGGCCACACCCTGGCCGACGAGAAGGCGGCCCTGGACGACCTGATCGGCCTCGCCGCCCTCGGCGACGACGACCGTGGGGCGATCGCCGCGGAGGCGGCGCGGCTGGTGCGGGCGGTGCGCGGCAGCACCCGGCCCGGGATGATGGAGAGCTTCCTCGCCGAGTACGGCCTGACCACCAAGGAAGGCGTGGCGCTGATGTGCCTGGCCGAGGCGCTGCTGCGGGTGCCCGACCGCTGGACCATGGACGAGCTGATCGAGGACAAGGTGGCGCCGGCCGACTGGAGCCGGCACCTCGGGCGCTCCAGCTCGCCGCTGGTCAACGCCTCGACCTGGGGTCTGATGCTGACCGGCCGGGTGGTGGCGGAGCACGGCGAGGACGACCTGCCGGGTGTCCTGCACGGCATGGTCAAGCGGCTGGGCGAACCGGTGATCCGCACCGCCGTGCGCCGCGCCATGCAGGAGCTCGGCCGCCAGTTCGTGCTCGGCCGCACCATCGACGAGGCCGCCGAGCGCGCCAAGGGGATGGAGGCGAAGGGCTACACCTACTCCTACGACATGCTGGGCGAAGCCGCCCGCACCGAGGCCGACGCCCGGCGCTACCACATCGCCTACTCCCAGGCGATCTCGGCCATCGCCGCGCATTGCAGCCACGGCGACATCCGCGCCAACCCGGGCATCTCGGTCAAGCTCTCGGCCCTGCATCCGCGCTACGAGTACGGCCAGAAGCCGCACGTGCTGGACGACATCGCCGCCCGCACCCGCTCGCTGGCCCTGATCGCCAAGAGCGCGGGCATGGGCTTCAACATCGACGCCGAGGAAGCCGACCGCCTCGACCTCTCGCTCGACGTCATCGAGGCGGTTCTGTCCGACCGGGCGCTGGCCGGCTGGGACGGCTTCGGCGTGGTTGTACAGGCCTACGGCCGGCGCGCCCGCTTCGTGCTGCAGTGGCTGCACGCGCTCGCCGGGAAGCTCGACCGGCGGATCATGGTGCGGCTGGTCAAGGGCGCGTACTGGGACAGCGAGATCAAGCGCGCCCAGGTCATGGGGCTGGACGGCTTCCCGGTGTTCACCCGCAAGGTCTCGACCGACGCCTCCTACATCGCCTGCGCCCGCATGCTGCTCGGCATGACCGACCGGATCTACCCGCAGTTCGCGACCCACAACGCCCACACCGTCGCCGCGGTGTTGCGCATGGCCGGCGGCGTCGAGGGCTACGAGTTCCAGCGGCTCCACGGCATGGGCGAATCGCTGCACGAGACCGTCCGCAAGGAGGCCGGCGCGCGTTGCCGGATCTACGCGCCGGTTGGCGCGCACCGCGACCTGCTGGCCTACCTGGTGCGACGGCTGCTGGAGAACGGCGCCAACTCGTCGTTCGTGAACCAGATCGTCGACGAGCGGGTGACGCCCGAGGAGATCGCCCGCGATCCGCTGTCCGCCGTCGAGGCGCTGGACGGTGCCGTCGCCAACGACCGGATCCCGGCGCCGGCCGCGATCTATGGCCCCGACCGGCGCGGTGCGAAGGGCTGGGACCTCACCGACCCGCCGACCATCGCCGCCCTCGACGCCGCCCGCGAGCCGTTCCGGACGTCGCGGTGGACCGCCGGCCCGATGGTGGCGGCAGCGGTCGACGCCGAGACCGTTCCGCACGAGGTCCGCAACCCGGCCACCGGCGAACCGGTCGGGACGGTCGACGACGGCACCGCCGCGCATGTCGCCGCCGCGATCGGCGCCGCCGCCGCCGCGCAACCGGCCTGGGCCGCCCTGTCCGCCGCCGACCGCGCCGCCTGCCTGGAACGCGTCGCCGACCTGTACGAGGCGAACGCGCCGGAACTGTTCGCCCTGGCCTGCCGGGAGGCCGGCAAGACCCTACTGGATGGTGTCGCCGAGGTCCGCGAGGCGGTCGATTTCTGCCGCTACTACGCCGTCGAGGCCCGCCGGCATGGCGATGGCGGGCATCCGCCGTGCGGGGTGTTCGCCTGCGTGTCGCCGTGGAACTTCCCGCTCGCCATCTTCACCGGCCAGATCGCCGCCGCCCTGGTGACCGGCAACGCGGTGGTCGCCAAGCCGGCCGAGCAGTCGGTGCTGATCGCCGGCCGCGCTGTCGATCTGATGCGCCAGGCCGGGGTGCCGGAGGCGGTGATCCAGCTCGTCCCCGGCCCCGGCGAGACCGTCGGCGCGGCGCTGACCGGCGACCCGCGGATCGGCGGCGTCTGCTTCACCGGCTCGACCGACACCGCCCGCCACATCCACAGGGCCCTGGCCGCCGGGGCCGGCCCGGACGCCCCGCTGATCGCCGAGACCGGCGGCCTGAACGCCATGATCGTCGACTCCACCGCCCTGCCCGAGCAGGCGGTGCGCGACATCGTCGCCTCGGCGTTCCAGAGCGCCGGCCAGCGCTGCTCGGCCCTGCGCGTGCTGTACGTCCAGAAGGACGTCGAGGCGCGCATCCTGGAGATGCTGTACGGCGCCATGGACGCCCTGCGCATCGGCGACCCGTGGGACCTGGCGACCGACGTCGGCCCGGTGATCGACCGCGACGCCCAGACCGACATCGAGGGGCACTGCGCCCGGATGGAGGCCGACGGCCGGTTGCTGCGCCGGGTCCGACTCCCGAAGGAGGCCGCGGCCGGCAGCTTCGTGGCGCCGACGGTGCTGAAGATCGACGGGATCGGCAGCCTGGAGCGCGAGGTGTTCGGCCCGGTGCTGCACGTCGCCACCTACGAGGCGACCGAGCTCGACGCCGTGCTGGCGGCGATCAACGGCTCCGGCTACGGCCTGACCCTCGGCCTGCACACCCGGGTCGACAGCCGGGTCCAGCAGGTGGTCGACGCCGCCCGGGTCGGCAACCTCTACGTCAACCGCAACCAGATCGGCGCCGTGGTCGGCTCGCAGCCATTCGGCGGCGAAGGCCTGTCCGGGACCGGCCCGAAGGCCGGCGGACCGTACTATCTGGACCGGTTCCGCCGGCCGCTCGAGCTGGCCGCGACCGACGAGACGGCGGTGCCGGGCGCGACGGTCGCACCGGCGACCCTGGAACGCGCCCTCGAGATCGTCTCCGGCAGCGGCTGGAGCGGGCGCGGCGACCGGCTGACCGTGCTGCGCCGGGTGGTCCGGGGCCTCGACGGCTGGGCCCGGGCTGTGGCCGAGGCCTCGCTGACGACCGCCGAGGCGATCGACCCGTCGCCGGTCGACCTGCCGGGACCGACCGGCGAGAGCAACCGGCTGTCCCTGCACCCGCGCGGCACCCTGCTGTGCCTCGGCGAGCTCGGCAGCGACCGGCCGGATGCCGCGGTCGGCCAGGCGTTCCTGGCCCTGGCACTCGGCAACGCCGCGGTGGTCGCCGCCCCGGCCGCGGCCGCGACAGTCTCGGCCCTGCGCGCCGCCGGCGCGCCGGTCGCCGCGCTCGACGGCCGGGTCGCGCCGGAAACGCTGCGGGCCTGCCGGCCGCTGGACGCGGTGCTGGCCGAGGGGCCGGTCGCGGCGCTGCGGGAGGTCCGCCAGGCCCTGGCGGCCCGCGACGGGGCCCTGGTACCGCTGGTGATCGGCCACCTGGAGCCGCACCGCTGCCTGGTCGAGCGGGCGCTGTGCATCGACACCACGGCGGCCGGCGGCAACGCGCAGCTGCTGGTGGCGGCGGCGGAATAGCGGCTGCGGCCC
>Ga0209475_10000987_pt1 | contig 41356 bp, 43 predicted proteins | sample tdDd471_FD_187128 | JGI IMG/M metagenome (GOLD analysis project Ga0209475, IMG submission 187128) | Marine sediment microbial communities from the Atlantic coast under amendment with organic carbon and nitrate - tdDd47.1 (SPAdes)... | ecosystem: Environmental > Aquatic > Marine > Coastal >... | reverse complement strand
ACGGTCGGCAGGACCGGGATCGGTTCCTTGGTCACATCGACGCCGGCGAAGATCTTCGCCGATTCGGAAATGCCTGGCAGACGCTCATGCAACACGGCCGGATCGAGATGGTCGAGATGCAGGAAGATGTGGTCCTTGTCCTTGCCGACGCCGCGGCCCTCGCGGATTTCCATCGTCATGCAGCGTGAGACGACATCGCGCGAAGCAAGGTCCTTGGCCGAGGGGGCATAGCGCTCCATGAAACGCTCGCCCTCGGAATTGACGAGATAGCCGCCCTCGCCGCGCGCGCCCTCGGTGATCAGGCAGCCCGCGCCATAGATGCCGGTCGGATGGAACTGCACGAATTCCATATCCTGCAGGGGCAGTCCAGCGCGGGCAATCATGCCGTTGCCGTCGCCCGTGCAAGTGTGCGCGGAGGTGGCGGAGAAATAGGCGCGGCCATAGCCGCCCGTCGCCAGCACGACCATCTTCGCCGAGAAGCGATGGATCTTGCCGTCATCGAGGTTCCAGGCGACCACGCCGGTGCAGACGCCGTCATCGGACATGATCAGGTCGAGCGCGAAATATTCGACGAAGAATTGCGCCTTGTTGCGCACCGACTGACCGTAGAGCGTGTGCAGGATGGCGTGGCCGGTGCGGTCCGCGGCGGCGCAGGTGCGCTGCACGGGCGGGCCGTCGCCGTAATTCTGCATGTGGCCGCCGAAGGGCCGCTGGTAGATCTTGCCGTCCTCGGTGCGGCTGAACGGAACGCCGTAATGTTCCAGCTCGTAGACCGCCTTCGGCGCTTCCATGGCGAGATACTGCATGGCGTCGACATCGCCGAGCCAGTCGGAACCCTTGACGGTATCGTACATGTGCCACTGCCAGCAGTCCGGCGTCATGTTGGTCAGCGAGGCGGCGATGCCGCCCTGCGCCGCGACCGTATGCGAACGCGTCGGGAAGACCTTGGTGATGCAGGCGGTGCGAAGGCCCTGTTCGGCCATGCCGAGCGTGGCGCGCAGGCCCGCCCCGCCGGCGCCGACGACGACCACGTCGAATTTGTGGTCTTCGTAGCTGTAGGCAGAGCCGTTCTTGGAAGCGTCAGTGTTCATTCCGTATCGTTCCCTGGAGCCGCTTTTTCCGGGTTCGTCTCGGCTTTCTCAGCCGGCGAAACCCAGTTTCAGGATGGCGAAGACGCTGAGCGCGCCGACCGCGAAGGTGAAGAAGACATTGAGCAGAAGCGCCACGAGCTTGGCGTTCTCGCCGTGGACATAGTCCTCGATGACGACCTGCATGCCGAGCTTGGCATGGTAGAGGCCGGAGACGACGACGAGCAGCAGGATGACCGCGACCAGCGGATGGCCGAGCGTCGCGCGGACCTCCTCATAGGAGCCGCCGATGCAGGACGCGACGATCCACACAAAGGCGATCATCAGCGGCACATTGGCGGCCGCGGTGACGCGCTGGCGCCAGAAATGGGTGGTGCCGTCCCTGGCGGACCCGAGACCGGCCGCGCGCTTGTAGGGTGTCAGGATGGACATGGCGTTTCTCCCCTCAGCCCGCGACCGCGGCGATGATCCAGATGACGAGCGTCAGCGCGACCGATGCGGTGATCGTCGCATAGGCGAGCTTCGTCGACGTCGATTTTCCGAACAGATGGCCGAGATCCCAGGCGAAGTGGCGCAGGCCGCCGAGCATGTGGTGGATCAGCGCCCATGTGTAGCCGAACAGGACCAGCACGCCGAACCACGAGCCGAAGAAGCCGTTGACCAGTGCGAAGTAATCCGGCCCGCTGGCCGCCGCGATGAGCCACCATGCGACCAGGATCGTCCCGACATAGAGCGCCACACCGGTGATACGGTGGACGATGGACATCATCATGGTCGGGATCGGCTTGTAGATTTGCAGATGTGGCGAAAGCGGACGATCGCTCTTGGCAGGACTGGAAGCGCTCACGACTGGCTGCTCCTCTGTTATGTGGGCCGGCGCAGGTATTTCTGCACTCGTTAATAGGGCGGCTTTCACGTTGCGTCAAAGCATCGCGCCGCCGCCGGCTTCATCCCATAGTGGGATTTTATTGCGATGCAACAGCCACGGTTGAATTCAATCGATTGGAAACGCCCCCCGATCGAAAAAATCATGCCGGCGCGCGCCAAACCCCTGTTTCGCAAGGGAAAGACGCGCAGGCCCTGTCAGCGCCTGCATTCGACCGGTTTCTGCCCCGAGACAAACCAGGTGGCGTTGCGACCTTCGAGAATCAGGGCGTAGATGCCCTCGGAGTAGCGTGCCGACTGGCCGGGCGGGCTTGCCGGAAGGTCGGCATTGAAACCCCGGCTGTCGGATGCCCTAAGCATCGAGCCGCCGCCCTGCAGCGTCAGCGTCACATTGTCGGAGCAGCGCCAGGTCGAATTGCGCGAGCCAGCGCTGGAAAGCCCGTCATAACCGAAGGACTGGCAGCCGGCGAGCGTGCCGAGGAGAAGGAGAGACGGAAGAAGGCGGGAGACTGTCATGTGACGGTGATAATCGCGGTAAGTGTGGCGGGCAAGCCGGGAAAACACGCGGCGAAGGCAACCGTTGCGGAACGGTCAGGCCACCGCGGCCTGCCGCCCCTCGTCGCCATGGACACAGACCCGGTTGCGGCCCCCGCGTTTTGCGCGATAGAGCGCCCGGTCGGCGAGATGTGCGCAATCGGCGATTGGTCGCGAGGCCGGCCATGCGGCGACGCCGAAACTTGCGGTTACGGTCGCGCCCTCGACACCTTCATTATGCTCCGCCTCGAATCCGGCGCGCACTGTTTCCGCATAGAGTCGCGCCATCACCACATCCGCTCCGGGCATGACGATCATGAATTCCTCGCCGCCCCAGCGTACAATGAAATCGTCTTCGCGCGCCGCCAAGGTCAGGATGCGCGCGAAATGGGTGATCACCCGGTCGCCGGCCTCGTGGCCATATTGATCGTTGATCTTCTTGAAGCGGTCGATATCCGCCAGCACGACGGCGTGGTTGGCAACACCGGGCATTTCCGTGGACAGCGCAGCCACGCGCGCTTCGAGCCCGCGCCGGTTCAACGTGCCCGTCAGCGGGTCCGTCCAGCTCGTCTTCGTCAGTTTGGAGACGATCTCCATCCCGAACATGACAAACAGGATGCCGGCCATCGCCAGCGCCGCGATGGACACGACGAAATACACCGACATGGCCGCGACGGAATCGGCATAATTGGCTTCGGTCAGGGTCAGGCGCTCATACCAGAGCACGACCAGCGTGCGAAGAACCATATTGAAGGCGTAGATCAGCAAGATCGCCTGCAGAATGCGGTCGACCAGCCGGCGCATATCCCGACGCAGTTCGATTGCCGCATAGCCGAACAAGACGGCAGAATTCGCATTCATGACCATCGTGCGCATGACGATGTCTTCCTGCACGAATTTGAACCAGGACAGAGCCAGCAGGATCAACGCGGACTGGACAGCCAGCGCCCGCCACGGAACACCGCCCCGATAGAAGGTAAAAAGGCCGGCACAAAAGGTGACGGCTGTCGCGATATAAAGCGAATTGATGACATAGATCGCGACGACGGGTTCCATCGCATTGCGCAGGAAATCGCCCATCATCGCGCAGGCGCCCAGAAAATAGGACAGCGCGAAAAACCGCAGCGCGCGAATATAGCGCGCATAGTGCCAAAGCAGCGCGAAACCCAGGGAAAAGACCAGGAAAATAAGAGGACTTATCAATTGGAAATATGATTGTCCTAACATTCACCCGTTCCATATCGCCGGGAAAAATCCGGCCGGTACCCACTGGCGGGGGAGAATAGAGACCCCAGCTTGAAATCCCGTTAATTGCACTGCAATTTTTGCAGTTTGAAAATCAGGACCGTTACGCCTGTCGCGGTTTGCGCTCGGCTTTCCTCGCGCGCGACGCCGGTCTAAAGCATGTCCATGCTCACGATCCTCGTCACGGTTGCCCCGGTTTTCCTGCTCATCGCCTCGGGCTACGCCGCGGTGCGTTTCGGATATCTCCCCGCAAACGTCGCCGATGGGCTGAACGGCTTTGCCGTGAAGATCGCCGTGCCGATGCTGCTGTTTCGGGCGATGGAACGCCTCGACATGGCGGCGGCTTTTTCCCTGCCGCTGCTCGTCAGCTTCTATGCCGGCGCGTTCACATGCTTCACCGTCGGCATCGTACTGGCACGCAAGATTTTCAAACGCAGGCCCGGCGAGGCAGTCGCCGTCGGCTTTGCCGCGACTTTTTCCAACTCCGTCCTGATCGGCCTCGCCATCATCGAACGCTCGCAAGGCGTCGGGCCGCTGACCCCCGCCTTCGGAATTATCGCCCTGCATGCGCCGCTGATCTATGCGGTCGGCATCACGACAATGGAGCTTTTGCGTCGCGACGGCCGGCCGCTCGGTGCGACATTCGCCGTCGCCGGACGTTCGATCATCATCAATCCGCTCATGATCGCGATCCTTTCAGGTGCAGTCGTCAACCTGACCGGCCACTGGCTGCCGGAACCCGTGATGGCAACCGTCGACATGCTTGCGACAGCAGCCATTCCGGTGGCGCTCGTCGGAATCGGCTCGGCGATGACCCGTTACCAGATGAAGGCCCAACTGCCCGAAGCCGGCATGGTCGCGGCGCTGTCGCTGATCCTCCATCCGGCGATCGCCTTCACCCTGTCGCATGTCGTCTTCCATCTGCCGCCCGACGCGGTGCGCGCCGCGGTGACGCTGGCCGCCATGCCGCCGGGCATGAATATCTATCTTTTCGCGGTGATGTATGACCGCGCCGTCAACCTGGCCGCCTCGGCCTTCCTGCTGGCGACGATGCTCTCGGTGCTGACCGCGAGTTTCTGGATCTACGTCCTGAATCACATCGCCTTGAACTAGGCGGTGACTGCCGCGATCCGTGCCGGCAAGGCTTCGGGTGCATCTGCGCAAACGCGATTGCGGCCTTCGTGCTTGGCCCGGTAGAGGGCCGCGTCCGCCTTGCGGCTGACGCCCGAGAGATCCTGCCCGTTGCGCCAGCCGGCGACACCGAAGCTCGCCGTGACCGTGCCGCCACCGAGGCAGTCATGGTGGAGCAATTCCCAGCGGGCGCGAACCGCCTCGGCGTACAGGCGGGCCGAAGCTGGTTCGGCGTTCGAAATAACGATGAGGAATTCCTCGCCGCCCCATCGCGCGACGTAATCGCCCTCGCGCGCCGCTTCGCCAAGCAGGTCGGCGAAAGCCTTGATGATCGCATCGCCGGCATCGTGCCCATAGGTGTCGTTGACAGTCTTGAACCGGTCGATATCCGCCATCACGACTGCATGGGCAACATCGCCCCCGGGCCCTTCATGGATGATGGATGACAGCCTGCTTTCCAACCCACGCCGGTTCAGCACGCCGGTCAGGGGATCCGTTTCGCTCGTCCTGGTCAATCGGCGAACGATTTCCATGCCGTACATGATGAACAGGACGCCGGCCACCGCCAGCGCGGCGACGGAGATGAAGAGCTGCAGCGTCACCGAGGCCATCGAACCCGCATAGTTCGCCTCGGTCATCGTCGCGCCTTCGTACCAGAAGACGATCGCGGTGCGGACGAGCAGCAGGCCGGCGCTTGCGGAGATCACGATCCGCAAGGCGCGATGGATTCCGTCCTGCATCTCCCGGCGCAGATCCACGATGGAACCGAAATAGAGCGACGCGATACCGCTGTTGAGCACCCAGGCCGAGAGGGTCATGCTGTGCACCCCGTATCGGGCGAGTACGAATGCGCCGAACACCGCAGAACCGACGGCGATCAGCACGACCCAGGGCACCCGATTGCGATAGAGCTGGTAGAGACCGGCGCAAAACAAGACCGTGGTGGCCAGGTAAAGCACGCTGAGAAGCGCGGACGCGACGTCCGGATCCATGGCGATACGCAGAAAATCGCCGATCATGGCGGTTGAGCCGACGAAATAGGACGCCGCGAAAAAGCGCAGCGAACCTATGTTGCGCGCGTAATACCACAGCAGCAGAAACCCTCCTGAAAAAACCAGGAAAATCAGTGGGCTCAACAACTGAAAATAAGACTGACCGAGCATCCGGGAGATCCGTTGGCGGGATATCGTGATCTCCCGCTGTCTTGCTGCAGATGTAACCGAATGCGCTTGCCATCCCGTTAAGAACCGGATCCGAATGCGCCCGAATTCCAAAAGGGCGTGTCAACGGGATCGCCCGGTCTTGCCGGGTCAGGCAACGCCTTCCACACGCCGCGGCGGCGCCGGCTCAGGGGCGGCGCGCACGCAATTGCGGCCGGCCTGTTTCGCCCCGTAGAGCGCTCCGTCCGCACGCCCGCAGGCAGAGCGCAAAGTGTCGCCGTGACGCCACTCCGTGATACCGAAGCTGATCGTCACCGCCTCGCCGTTCAGGCAGTCATGCACCATGACCTCGGCCGCGGTTCGCACCGTTTCGGCATAGAGACGCGCAAGCGGCTCGCCGCCATTCGGGATCAGGACGACGAACTCCTCGCCGCCCCAGCGCGCGACAAGGCCCTCCCCGCCGGCCGCTTCTTCCAGCAGCCGGGCGATCCGGGCAATGACTCTGTCGCCCGCGCCGTGACCGAAACGGTCATTGACGCATTTGAACCCGTCCATGTCCGCAATGACCAGTCCGTGACCGGTTGTTTCCGGCGCAACCCCGTCCGGAAGCGCCGCCACACGCGCCTCGAAGCCGCGCCGGTTCAGGACGCCGGTCAGCGGGTCGGTCTCGCTGCTGCGCTTCAGCCTGCCAAGGATTTCGATGCCATACATGATGAACAGTACCGCAGCCAGGGCCAGCGAGGCGACGGCCAGGAGAAGCTGCAATGTCACCGACGGCAGGGACCCGGCATAGTCGGCCGCCGTCATCGCGGTCCCGACATGCCAGAACACCGCCGCCGCGCGCAGAAGCAGCGCGACGACACTGACCAAAACCACGTCCCGCAGGATGCGGTGAATTCCGGCGCGCATGTCGCGCCGCAAATCGAAAAGCGCGCGAGAATAGAATGCGGCGGCGCCGACATTGATGATCCAGGCGCTCGGCACCACGCTTTCGAGACTGAACCTGCAAGGCAGATAGACGAAAAACACCGCCACGGCCGGAACCGTCAGGGCTTTCCAGGGCACTCGGTTCCGGTAGAGCTGATAAAGCCCGGCACAGAAGAAGACCGATACGGCGAGATAGAGCGTGACGAGAATGAGGGACGCATAACCCGGAGCCATCGCGAACTGGAAGAAATCCACGACCATCGCGCAGGAAGCGGCAAAATAGGACGCCGCGAAGAAAAGCAGCGAACGGATGTCGCGCGCGAATTTCCAAAGCAGGAGAAACCCGCCGGAAAAGGTGAGCACGATCAGGGGATTGAGCAATTGGAAGTAAGACTGACCAAGCATCCGTGCGACCTGTTGGCGAGGATCTCTCAGTCTCCCGCGCGCCGGCGGCAAATGTAGCCAAGGGCGCTTGCGATCCCGTTAAGATAGGCGTCCGAAGGGTTCGAATTCGAAACCCGGCATTCGCTCAGGCGACGCTTTCCACCAGCCGCAGCGGTGCTGGCTTCAGGGCGGCGCGCACGCAATTGCGCCCGGCCTGCTTCGCCTCGTAGAGCGCCGAATCCGCGCGCCCGCAGGCCATGCGCAGCGTGTCGCCGTGCCGCCATTCCGTGATGCCGAAACTGATCGTGACCGCCTCGCCATTCAGGCAGTCATGCCCCATCGCCTCCGCGGCGGTCCTGACCGATTCCGCATAGAGGCGCGCCAGCGCCTCGCCGCCATTCGGGATCAGCACGACGAATTCCTCGCCGCCCCATCGCGCGACGAGCCCGTCGCTTCCGGCGCCTTCTTCCAGCAACCTGGCGATCCTTCCGATGACCATGTCGCCGGCATCGTGACCGAAGCGGTCATTGACGGATTTGAATCCGTCTATGTCCGCGATGACCAGCCCGCGCCCCGGCGCCGCGGGATCGAGCCCATCCGGAAGGGCCGCCACGCGCGCCTCGAAGCCGCGCCTGTTCAGAATGCCCGTCAGAGGATCGGTCTCACTGCTGCGCGTCAGGCGCGCGGTGATTTCGACGCCATAGATCGCGAGCAGGGTTCCGGCGACCGCCAGGGTCGCGACAACGGTCGCGAAACGCAGCGAAACCGCTGTCAGCGACTCCGCGTAATTCGACGCCGTCAGGGTGTCGCCCTCGAGCCAGAGCATCACGGCGGTACGCGCGACGAATTGCGCGGCATTGCCGACGAACAGCGCCTGCAACAGCCGGTCGACGCCGCGCGTCGCCCGATGGCGTATCGCGATCGCGAGCCAGAGCAGAACGCCGGCCGAGATGCCGTTCATGATTGCGATCCGCATCACCAGGCTGTCCTCGACGAAACGATACCAGCCGAAGAGTTCGATCACCGCGACCGCGATCGCGCCAAGCACCCACCACGGAACCCGCAACGAGAAGAGGTGAAAAACACCGACGCAAAAGGTAATGCCGCCGGCGAGGAACAGAAACATCGGGACGAAGACGCCGACATCCGGCGGCATCGCCGGGCGGAAATAGTCCGCCATGAAAGCGAACGAGCGGAACAGGTAGGAAAGCGCGAAAAAACCTGCCGAAACGCGATAGGGCACATGATAGCGGATCGTCGCGAAGCCGACCGCCAGAGCAAGGAAGAGCACGGGCCCCACAAACTGGAAAAAATTATGTTCTTCCGACATCTACCCTTCCCGCCCGCAAATCGCGGGCAGATTTCCGGGAAGGATTAGACGCTACCGCTTGATGCTAGGTTAATGGGGGCGATTTTTCGCATGTCACCCGCAACATCGCCGGACAAGAAAACGGCGCCCGGAGGCGCCGTTCTCCCGCACGGCAGCTTGTCGAAACCCTATTTTTCGTCGACCCGGCCAAGCGATCCGCCGCTCTCCGCCAACCCCGTGCGCGCCTCGCTCCAGGCGGTATCGCCCGGGTAGAGCGCGCTGCGCAGCCAGGCCCAAACCATCCTCTGCGTGGTCGCAAGCCTCTCCGGATCCTCGTCGTCGGTCTCCTTCGCATCATATCCGGCGATCCCGCCAAGCCCGTGCCCGCCACCGAAAAGCGTTAGCATCGCCCGGGCTCCCGGACCGTTTGTATAGGGATCGGTATGCCATTCGGCGCCGCGGGTGGTCAGATGGGGGTTGTCGTCCTCATCCCCGACGACCACGAGCGTCGGCGTTGACATGGTCGAGAAGTCGGGATTGAGCGCCCGGTAGTTCTCGCGCGCGAAGTCGCTGAGGCTGTCGCCGCCATTACCCGGCGCGGCCAGAAGCACGCCGGCCTTGTAGCGGTCGTCGCGCATGACGATGGCCGGTCCGCCATTCTCGACATCGATCATCCCGGCGCCGAGGACCATGCCGACGGTTTGCCCGCCCACGGAATGGCCGACGGCGGCGATCTTCTCGCGATCGATGCGCCCGGCGATCATCGGCGCTTGCGCCTCGATCTCGTCGAGCCGGTCGAGGATCAGCGACATGTCCTCGACACGGGAGCGCCAGAAGAGCGGCGCGCCCGGCGCATCGGGTCCAAGAGCGTAGATCTTCGCGTTGAGGTGGGTCGGCTGGATGACGACGAAGCCGTGCGCCGCCCAGAACTGGGCCACCGGCCCATAACCGTCGAGCGACGGAATATAGTGTGACGGGCCGTGGCCGTGCGACAGGACAATGACGGGCAATCGGTCTCCGGTCACCGGCGCGGAGACCCGCAGCTCGAGATCGATCCCGCGGTCCGGCGCGGCCAGCGTGACGGGCGCGACGGAGACGACCGGGACGGCGTCCGACACGGGGATGGAAGCGGCCTTTTCGATAAGCTTGTTCATGATGATTTTCATTTCCTTGGGTGTTGTGTTCGGGAGTTGTGTTCGGGTGTCGTTTGGAGGGATCAGGCCGCGGCGCGCTCTTCGGCAGGGCGGCGGCGGAGGCCGGCGTCGCGGATCGCCGGGGGCACATAGGCGGCCTCGTTCCGGCCGACATCGGTTCCCGGCGGGACGATCGCGTCGATACGGTCGAGGATGTCGTCGCCGAGCCGTGTCCCGGCACCGGCGAGCAGGTCGTTGAGCTGCTCCATGGTGCGCGGCCCGATGATCGCGGAGGTGACGCCGGGATGCGCCATCACGAAGGCCATCGCCATGTGGATCAGCGGGAGCCCGGCTTCCTCCGCCAGCGGGATGAGTTGCTCGACCGCGTCCAGGCTGCGTTCGTCGGACATCTGCTGCGGCATGAACTTGGCGCGAAGCGAATCCGGCATCGGCCGGTCCTTGCGATAGCGGCCGGTCAGCAGCCCTTTCGACAACGGGCTCCATACGAGGACGCCCATGCCGTAGCGCTCGCAGACCGGCAGCACTTCGCGCTCGACGCCGCGGTCGAGGATCGAATAGGGCGGCTGCTCGGTGCGGAAACGCGCCAGACCGCGCTTTTCCGACACCCATTGCGCCTCGACCATCTCCGAAACGGGGAAGGTCGAGGAGCCGATGGCGCGCACCTTGCCGGCGCGCATCAGATCGGTCAGCACCGAGAGCGTTTCCTCGATGTCGGTGTCGGGGTCCGGCCGGTGGATCTGGTAGATGTCGATATGGTCGGTCTGCAGGCGCGTCAGCGATTCCTCGACTGCCCGCATGATCCAGCGGCGCGAATTGCCCTGCATGTTCGGGTCGTCGCCCATCCGGGCGTGACCCTTGGTGGCGAGCACCACCCGGTCGCGGCGGCCCTTGAGCGCCTTGCCGAGGATGGTCTCCGTTTCTCCGGCGCTGTAGCGGTCGGCCGTGTCGACGAAGTTGATGCCGAAATCGAGCGCTTTGTGAATGATGCGAACGCAGTCGTCGTGATCGCCGTTGGCGAGCGTTCCGAACATCATCGTGCCGAGGCAATAGGGGCTGACCCTGATGCCGGTTTTTCCGAGCGGGCGGTATTGCATGGCGGCTTCCTTCGCGATTCGTTCTGTGTGGCCATGGGCGCCGGCCCGTGCTATCGAGCAGAAGCGGAACCATGTTCCGATCTATATACGGAACAATGTTCCGTTTAACAAGCGGAATCATGTTCCGCCTTCAGGAGACGTGCGTGAGCGAGAAGACATCCGAAGCGGGCGAGGGGACGGATCGGCAGATCCGCGCGGACGCACGGCGGAACCTCGACGGCTTGCTGAAGGCGGCGATGGAGGTGTTCGCGACGTCGGGCGTGGATGCACCGGTGCGCGAGATCGCCGGCCGGGCCGGCGTCGGCGTCGGCACGTTCTACCGCCATTTCCCGCAGCGTTCCGACCTGATCGTGGCGGTGTTCAGGCGCGAGATCGACGCCTGCGCGGACGCGGCGGAGGCGCTGGCGGCGCAATATTCGCCCGGCGAGGCGCTGGCGCGCTGGATGCAGCGTTTCGTGGATTTCGTTTCGGCCAAGCGCGGCCTGTCGGCGGCGCTGCATTCCGGCGATCCGGCCTACGAACCGCTGCCGGCCTATTTCGACCAACGGCTCCGGCCCGCGTTGGAAAATCTGTTGCAGGCGGCGGAAGAAGCCGGCGAAATCCGCCCCGGCATGGACGCGATCGAATTGCTTCACGCCGTCTCGCGGCTGGCGAGCGCGGGAGGCGATGACGCGAGGCGCATGGTCGCCCTGCTGGTCGACGGACTGCGCTATCGCCCGGGAAACACGCAGGGCTGAAATGAAAACGGCGCCCGCAGGCGCCGTTTCCAACTGAAAGTCAGCGGCGATCAGAGATCGCGCACATCCACGAAATGGCCGGCGATGGCGGCGGCGGCGGCCATGGCAGGCGAGACCAGATGAGTGCGGCCCTTGTAGCCCTGGCGGCCCTCGAAATTGCGGTTCGAGGTCGATGCGCAGCGTTCGCCCGGCTTCAGACGGTCATCATTCATCGCAAGGCACATCGAGCAGCCCGGCTCGCGCCACTCGAATCCGGCTTCGAGGAAGATCTTGTCGAGGCCTTCCTTCTCCGCCTGTTCCTTCACGAGACCGGACCCCGGTACGATCATCGCGCTGACGGTGGAGGCAACCTTCTTGCCTTCGACGACCTTCGCGACCGCGCGAAGGTCCTCGATACGGCCATTCGTGCAGGAACCAATGAAGGCGCGGTCGATGGCGATGTCGGTCATCTTCGTGCCCGGCTTCAGATCCATATATTCCAGCGCCCGCCATTTGGAGGCGCGCTTGTTGGCGTCATCGATGTCATCCGGGTTCGGCACGACGCCCTCGATGGAAACGACGTCCTCCGGCGACGAGCCCCAGGAGACGATCGGCGGCAGGTCGGCGGCGTCGAGCTTGACCACCTTGTCGTAATACGCGCCTTCGTCGGTCTTCAGCGACTTCCAGTATTCCATCGCCATGTCCCAGGCCTCGCCCTTCGGCGCGCGCGGCTTGTCCTTGATATAGTCGAAGGTGGTCTCGTCCGGCGCGATCAGGCCGGCCCGTGCGCCGCCCTCGATGGTCATGTTGCAGACCGTCATGCGGCCTTCCATCGACAGGGCGCGGATCGCCTCGCCGGCGAACTCGATGACATGGCCGGTGCCGCCCGCCGTGCCGATCTCGCCGATGATGGCGAGCACGATGTCCTTGGCGGTCACGCCCGCGGGCAGCTTGCCGTCCACCTGGACGAGCATGTTCTTGGCCTTCTTCTGGATCAGCGTCTGGGTGGCGAGCACATGCTCGACCTCCGACGTGCCGATGCCGTGGGCCAGCGCGCCGAAAGCGCCATGCGTCGAGGTGTGGCTGTCGCCGCAAACGATCGTCATGCCCGGCAGGGTGAAACCCTGCTCCGGCCCAACGATATGGACGATACCCTGGCGCTTGTCGTTCTCGGAATAATACTCGATGCCGAAATCGGCGGCGTTCTTCGCCAGCGCCTCGACCTGGATGCGGCTTTCCTCGTTCTTGATGCCGGTATGGCGGTCAGGCGTAGTCGGTACGTTGTGGTCGACGACGGCAAGCGTCTTGGCCGGCGCATGCACCTCGCGATGCGCGATCCGCAGGCCCTCGAAGGCCTGCGGGCTTGTCACCTCGTGGACGAGGTGGCGGTCGATATAGAGCAGCGAGGTGCCATTCTCGTCGGTTTCGACGACGTGGTCGTCCCAGATCTTGTCGTAAAGCGTGCGCGGTGCGGTCATGGTATTTTCCATTCAGGGCTATGAAATATTTGAAGAAAACCGGCCGTGGCCGGGAGCGGGACGCGCTCAGCCGAGCCGGGCGAGCTGCATGCACGCGACGCGCGCGAAAAAGCGCGACGGCAGGCGCTTGCGGTCCTGCAGCGTGAAGCTCTTGAAGCCCGGATGTCCGAACAGCTTTTCCATGGCGGCGCTCATACCAAGTTTCGTCATGGACGGCAATCTGGGATCCCGCACTGGCCGCGCTCGGTTCGCGCCCTCAGTCCTCGTCGCCAGAGCGGCTTTGCTTTTCCATACGGCGGTGACTCTTCTCCTTCAAATCGAACCAGAACTCGAAGCGGCGGATCAGCGTCAACGTGAGAATGCCGAGAAAAGTCGCGAGCGCCGCAATAGAGAACAGGCCGAGGCCGGCGGCGAGCCCGATCGCAGCGGCCAGCCACATGCCGGCGCCCGTCGTCACGCCGTGAACCTCGCCCTTGAAGAAGACGATGAAGCCGGCGGCCAGGAAGGCGACGCCGCCGGTGATCGCCTCGACCAGCCTGAGCGGATCGGTGCGCAGCGCGTCGGACGAGAATTCCGGCTGGTTGACGAGTTCGATGGCGATCAGCGCGAAAGTCGCGGAAGCGACGCTGACGAGGATATGCGTGCGCAGTCCCGCGGGCCGTTCCCGCCACTCGCGCTCGAGGCCGAGCACCGCGCCGAGCAGCAGCGCCGCCACGAGGCGAAGCGCGATGACGGAGAGCGGCAACACGGTTGCGAAATGAGCGGTCAGGGTGTCCTGCATGGCTGAAGCATAACACGCGAGGCGACGAGGCGTTGCATCGCTCAGCTTCGTTCCTGCGAGCGCCGCATTCGCTTTTCCAGCCGCCTCAGCAGGAGCGACAGGCCGATGGTGAGGATCAGGTAGATATAGGCGACGATGGAATAGGTTTCGAAGAAGCGGAACGAGCCGGCCGCATAGACCTTGCCCATCTGGGTGATGTCGGCGACGCCGAGCACCGAGACCAGCGAGGAATCCTTGACCATGGCGACGAAATCATTGCCGAGCGGCGGCAGGATCGTGCGGATCGCCTGCGGGAAGACGATCAGCCGGAAACGTTGCCAGCGATTGAGCCCGAGCGCTTCGGCCGCCTCGACCTGGCCCTCGTCGACGGCGAGGATGCCGGCCCGGAAGACCTCGGCGATGAAGGCCGAATAGCCGATCATCAGCGCCAGGATCGCTCGCCATAGAAGCGAGATGTCGCGCACCAGAACCGGATCCATGACACCCGCCGCCTGCAGCGGCTGGGTGACGAGATTGATCAGCCAGACCAGCGCCGGCGCCCCCACGAAGGCGATGTAGAACAGCAGAACCAGGATCGGGATGCCGCGGATCAGCTCGACATAGAAGCGCGCCACCTGCCGCAGAACGATGCTGCCCGACAAGCCCATCAGGGCGAGACCGAGACCGAGCAAGGTTGCGAGCGCGAAACCGATGAGCGTGACGAAGACCGTGATGCGCACGCCGCGCGCCACGGTAGAGAAGACCTGTGCGTAGAGATCGTTGGCGGCGATCATCAACGCCAGCGCGGCGCCGATGGCGCAAAGCGCCAGCAGCCACCACGGGAAATCCTTCTCGCCGGATGTGTCGCGACGTGCCACGCTCTACCGCCGGCCCGCCTTTGCCCGAAACGTCACCGTGCTTTTACTGGCCGAGCTTGTAGTCGAGGAACCATTTCTTGGTCAGCGCGTCGAACGTGCCGTCCGCCTTCAGGGCGGCAATGGCGGCGTTGACCGGCGCAACGAGGTCCGACCCTTTCGGGAAGATGAAGCCGAAATCCTCGGTCCCGAGCGGCTCTCCGACCAGTTTCAACGCGCCGCCGGAGGATTCGACATAGCCCTGCCCTGCCGTGCCGTCGGTCAGGACGAGATCGACATCGCCGGTGCGCAGCGCCTGCACGGAAGCGCCGAAGGTTTCGAACAGCTTGATGCGGGCATTGCCCTCGTCGCCGTCGAGCACGTCATAGACCGCGACATAGAAGGGCGTGGTGCCGGCCTGCGCCCCGACCAGCCCGCCCTCGAAGGCGGAAAAGGACGCCGCATCGCTAAAGCGCTCCTCGTCGGCGCGCACCAGCATGTGCATTTCGGATCGCATATAGGGATCGGAGAAATCCACCTTCTCGCCGCGTTCCTCGGTGATGGTGATGCCGGTCATCCCCATGTCGTACTGGCCGTCGGAGACGGCCTGGATCATCGCGTCCCAGGAGGTGTTCTGGTATTCGGCCGTGAAGTTCAGCCGCTTCGCGATTTCGGACACCGCGTCATATTCCCAGCCGATCGCGTCGCCGGTCTTCGGATCGACGAATTGCAGCGGCGGATAGGCGTTCTCGGTGACGATGACGACGGTGCGCCCGCCGAGATCGGGCAGGTCCTGCGCGGACGCGGCGACCGGGAACAGGGTGAGAGCGGCGGCGAGGCCGAGAACGAGACGACGGGATATCATGTGTGGCTCCGTGTGTGGCTGAGCTGGAAAAACAGAGACTAGCCACTGGAGAGCAGGACGCAAGCCGAACGGTGCTTCATCGGCGCAAGCCGGCTGAAACGCTCACCCCTCGCGCATGCCGGGCATGGCGCGGAATGCGGCGTTGAATTCGTCGAGCAGGGCATGCAGTTCGCTCACCCGCTCCGGCGAAAGCGGGATTCGGCACAGCATGTCGTCGCGCTTCTCGAGGATCCGGTCGCGCAGTTCGGCACCTGCCGGCGTCGGGGCGACGAGGACGCGTCGCTCGTCGTCGGGATCGCGTGTCCGGCTGACATAGCCGGCCGTCTCGAGGCGCTTGAGCATGGGCGTGAGCGTCGCGGAATCGAGGCCGAGCGCCCGGCCGATCTCGCCAACCGGGAGCGGCGCACGCTCCCACAGCACCATCATGGTAATATATTGCGGATAGGTCAGCCCCAGCGGCTCCAGCAACGGCCGGTAGAAGCGGGTGAACATGGCGCTCGCCGAATAGAGGGCAAAGCACAGCTGGCGGTCGAGCCGGAGAGCCTCGTCTCCGGCCGGGGCGACGCGCCCGTCATCCGAGCGCGTCGTGTTGTCCTGCATGTCCGTTTCGCTCATCCGGCCTTCACTGACAGTGCCACGTCGATATTGCCGCGCACGGCGTTCGAATAGGGGCAGATCTGGTGCGCGGTCGCCACGACCTTTTCCGCCGTCTCGGCGTCGAGACCGGTGGTTTCGACCTCCAGCCCCACGCCGAGCCTGAACCCGTCGCCGTTCGGCAGCAGTTCCACGGTAGCCGTCACGGCAGCGTCCTGCAACGGCGCTTTCTGCTTGCCTGCGACGAGGCGCAGAGCGCTTTCGAAACATGCGGCATAACCGGCGGCGAAAAGCTGCTCGGGATTGGTCGCATCGCCGGTCCCGCCGAACGCCTTCGGCAGGGCGAGATTGACGTCGAGCAGGCCATCGTCGGTGCGGGCGCGGCCGGAACGGCCGCCGGAAACGCGGGCTTTGGTGGAATAGAGGGCAGTCATCGATATCTCCGTTTAAATCGCAAAACATTTATTTGTACACGATTAATTCGTACACTAATTAAAAAATGTCAAGCCCCCGCCGACGTGTCTGCGCGGAAAGCGCAAAGACTATTTGCTTCGGCGGGACGTTGGCAGGCTGGCGACAAACCGCGATCAGATACCCATACTCGGCGTGAATGCGGCGAGTTCGGACGGGGCCATGGCCCGCAATTGCGCCAGCGCCTGCCTGTAGGCCGAGCTGACGACCTGGTCGTATTTCTTCCAGTCGAGCATGGAGACGCCGCGCACATTGGGCTGGAAAAGCATGTCGACTTCCTGGCGCATCGCCTTCTGCCGGGCCATCGCCGTGACGATGGAGGCGGTCAGGAGCGTATCGGGCAGGCGCGGCAGGCGATAACGCCGCTTCCGGCGCGGCCTCAACGCATCCATCAGGATGGCGCGCGGCGACGGCACATCCTCCATATGGTAGCGCTTCTCGACATTGGGCAGCAGGTCGACGCCGATGATCTTGCCGGCGCCGAGCTTCTCGCGCATCACGTCGACCGGGAAATTGTTGAAGCTGCCGCCGTCGAACAGCACTTCGCCGTCTTTCAGGACTGGCGGAAAGAGCCCCGGGATCGAGAAGCTGGCGACGAGATTGCGGGCAAAATCTCCATGCATCAGCACCTGTTCGCGATGCTTGGTGAAATTGGACGCGACGACGAAATAGGTCTTCCAGCTATCCTCGAGATCGAGCTTTTGGCCGCCGGTCCGTTCCGCGACGAACATGTCGGTGATCTGCCGGGCGCGCTGGCCCTTGATGAGGGAAACCAGCGGCGCGTAGCTGTAGTCGCCGGTCAGATTACCGAAGCGCGACGTGACGAAGACGCGCCGCGCCATCTCCACAAAGTCGTCGCCCTCAACCTCCATGGCGAGGAAGGACGCCATGATCGCGCCCGCCGAGGTGCCGCCGACATAATCGAACTCGACGCCGATCTCGGTCAGCGCCTGCGCCACGCCGATATGGGCGAAACCGCGTGCGCCGCCGCCCGCGAAGACGATGCCGACGGCGTTGCCGGTCAGGATGCGCGCGAGGCGGCGCATGTCGCGGTCGAGCGTGGGGCGGATATGGAAATGCCTGTCGACCTTGCGGGAAGCGAGCCAGCGCGCCGTGCCGCGCGGGGCGACGGCATTGGCCGGGTGCAGAAGAACCAGCGCCAGGCGACCCTGGACATTGTGATCGCCTTCGAGCATCCGCTTCTCGAAGGCGGCGGGCGCGGGATCGTCCTCGGCATTGGCAAGCAGCAGGATCTCGTCGGCATGATGGATCGCCGTCAGGCTCCACACGGGATCCTCGGGATCGGCGATCAGGAAAATGGCGTCGTGCTCGCCCTCCATCGCGGCAATCTCTGTCGAAATCTGCCCGCGCGGCCGCAATATGTCGGGCTTGGCGAGATGGCCGAAGCGCTCATGCACCGTTTTTGAATCGAGCACGGCAATGCGCTCGCGCCACGGTTTCTGGGCCTCGGCCAGCTCGCGCACGAAGCGCTGAACGTCTGTCCTGCCGCCGACCGGAAGGATCGTGACGATGACCGGCGGCGCGGGCGGACGGGATTTCTGCTGCTGGCGGCGAAAGCGGGTGATCACGTGCCGGGTCATGACCAGCGCGATCTCCGGCTGGCGGGCGATGGCCTGTTCGACGGTTCGTCGCGAAACCCGGGCGAGGAGCGAATTGCGGATCGCGACGACCTCGGCGCTGCGCGGCTCGTCCGTGAACATGGCGAGTTCGCCGACCGGCTCCCCGCGCCCGATCTCGCCAAGCGTCTGCCGGCTTCCATCGGCCTCGATCCGGATCGCCCTGAGGCGGCCCGACAGGACGAAATAGACATCGTCGTCGCGCGCGCCCTGCTCGATCAGCACGTCGCCGGCATAAAGCTCCATGATGCTGGAGTTCTCGCCCATGAAGCGAATGAAGCTGTCGTCCTCAACGGCGAAATAGTCGCGCAGGCAGGCGTTGAGCTGGTCGAAATTGGCAGGAGTCCGGGAGGACGGGTGGCTGTCCGGCGCCGCTTCGCCCGCCTTTGCGGACGCCCCAGGCTCCTCTTGCGCCATGCGCAGGGACGTTTCATCGAAACCGTCCATAAACCGGAACCCCTACCCCTCAAATGCGAACGCCGAAAACTACGGTCGCTCTGGCGACCGTCGCGAACGATCCGGGGCAAGGAAATCAGACTTTGAGAAAATTTTCAAACTGGAAGTAAAAAAGGCGGGCCAGAGCCCGCCTTCGATCACGATGTGAAGCGCTGAGACTTATGCGTTGCTGTCGTCTGCCGGTGCTTCCGCTGCTGCGGCTTCGGCGGCCTTTGCTGCCTCTGCGGCTTCCTCGGCTGCCTTCTCGGCGGCCAGCGCCTCGGCGGCTGCGATCTTCTCGGCTTCGATGCGCGCCTTCTCGTCGAGCATCTTCTGGCGCTCTTCGTCGTTCAGCTTGCGCGAACGGGCATTGGTGTTTTCCACGATACGGGCCTTCTTACCGGTCAGGCCGCGCATGTAGTAGAGCTTCGCGCGGCGGACCTTGCCGCGGCGAACGATCTCGACGGCCTCGACCAGCGGCGAATAGACCGGGAACACGCGCTCGACGCCCTCGCCATAGGAGAGCTTGCGCACGGTGAAGTTCTCGTTGAAGCCAGCGCCGGAGCGCGCGATGCAGACGCCTTCATAGGCCTGCAGACGGGTGCGCTTGCCTTCCGTGACGCGCACCTGCACGCGGACGGTGTCGCCCGGCGAGAATTCCGGCAGTTTGCGCTTTTCGAGAATTTTCTGGGCCTGTTCGGCCTCGAGCTGGCGGATGATGTCCGTCATGATTTCAGTCCTCTTGTTCTTTTGAACCGCCAGAGCGCTCGACAAGGGCAGAAAGTCATTGGACCGTCATGCCTGGCCATAAGACCGGAGCGTATTCACGAGATCGTATTTGCTGTTGAGTCAGGGCTTTGCGCCCGAATTCGCGGCGTCCATACAGTAGAAAGGGGCATTTGTCACGCCCTTTTGCCTTAAATCGGGCGGCCGGCACGGAAGACAACATGACAACCATTGCATGCCGGCCATGGCGTCGGCTAGGCAGGAACGGGCATTCGGCCCGACTGGGCGGAGCGCCATGACATTATTCAGTGCATTGCTGCTGTTTGCGGCCGGATTTCTCGCCAGCGCGGTCAATGCGATCGCGGGTGGCGGCACCTTTCTCACATTCGGGGCCATGACGCTGATCGGCGTGCCGCCAATCGTCGCCAACGCGACCTCGTCGGTGACCCAGTTTCCCGGCTATGTGACATCGGCGCTCGCCTATTACAGCGAAATTCGCAAGGATTTGCGCGAAGCGCTGAAGCTCGGCGCGATCTCGCTGGTCGGCGGTCTCGCCGGCGCACTGACGCTATTGTCCCTGTCCAATCCGACATTCCGGCAGATCGTGCCGTGGCTGCTGATCGGCGCCACCGCGCTGTTCGCCGCGGGGCCCTGGCTGCGGCCGAGATCGCTGAGCCCGGATCATCCGATGGGGCCCATCGGCCTGTTCGCCCAGTTCGTCACATCGATCTATGGCGGCTTCTTCGGCGCCGGCATGGGGATCATGATGCTGGCTGTCCTCGGCATCGCCAAGGGCGGCGACTACCACCGGCTCAATGCGATGAAGAACTTCATCGCGGTCCTGATCGCCGCGGTGGCGATCCTCGTCTTCGTCGGCGGCGGCGTGGTGGCATGGCTGCCGGCCGCGATCATGATCCCGGCAGGCGCGCTCGGCGGCTACGCCGGCGTCTGGATGGCCAAGCGGGTGCCGCAATGGGTCGTCCGCGCGCTCGTGATTATCGTCGGTCTGCTGCTGAGCTGGTATTACTTTACGAAGTGACGGGTTGGTGGCCACGGTCATTTGCCGCATCCGGCGGAAGACGTTACCAAGCCGCAAGACCATCTGACCAACCTACATTATGTCGATAGTCACAAAGGAGGTGACAATCGAAAATGAAAACGTATTGTCAGCTTTATGGGGGAGCATCCGGCACACATAATACTGAATCTGAAAACAAAAGAGCCAATAGAACTTGGCGATTTTGTAGGCGCTTTTGTCGCCTTGGGAAACGACTATGAACGGTTCACTTCGGAACGCGGGATAGATGACAAGGGCGAGGCAAAAATTTACGTCAAGGAGGTTCGGGCCGGGAGTATTGAAGCTGATCTCATCCCTTGGTTGTCCATCTTCGCGCCGTTCATCGCCGACATGGAAAAGGCCATTATTGTCGAAGATTTTGTTCGCCGTTGGGGCGCTCGGCTAATAGACCTCCTTCAGGGGAACAAATCGGAGCTTCCTTCCTCATCCAGCGAGCTAAAAGACTGGAGCCGCATGGTTGAGGCTATTGCCAACGATCCAGATGGAAAAGCCACGATCAGCGCAGCTGTATTCGAGGACGGCAAGCGAGAAATAAGGGCCGCAGTTGAATTTGATACTCATCAGGCGCGGAAAGCACTGGCAGTAATTGAAGAGCGGCGCAAAGAGTTGGAACTGCAAGGCGTTGAACCTTATCAACGCGCGTTAATGGTTTTCACTCGTTCGGATGTGAATGACGCAGATATTAACAAACGATCCGGCGAGCGAGTGAAGATTGAGGAAATCCACAACAGGTCACTTGCCTTGATGTACGGTTCCGAGTTGGCAGAAGACCGTATCAAGCACGAAATTCGCGAAGCCGACGAGAATGTTTTCAAGAAGGGATTTGTGGTTGATGTCATGGTCAAGCTTAGGAATGGCAATCCGGTCGCGTACTCCGTAGTACACGTACACGACGTGATAGATTTGCCGGACGATGATTAATCTATGAGGACAACCGTCAAACCCACGGTAATTTTGTTGGCCTGGTACCTCGCTGCTTAATACCGGTCATTCGTCCAGCAGATCAGGCCGTCTCTCGCGCGTCAGCCTTTCCGCTTCCTCGCGCCGCCATTCGTCGATCTTCGCGTGATTGCCCGATGTCAGCACCTCGGGGATCGTCCGGCCCTCCCATTCGGCGGGGCGCGTGTAATGCGGATGTTCGAGGAGGTTGCCCTCGAAGCTCTCGCTTTCTCCCGACTGCGCATTGCCCATGACGCCGGGCAGCAGGCGGATGACGGCGTCGAGCAGCACCTGCGCCGCGACCTCCCCGCCCGACAGCACGTAATCGCCGATCGACACCTCTTCGAGATCGCGCCCGTCGATGACGCGCTGGTCGACACCCTCGAACCGGCCGCAGACGATGATGGCGCCCGAACCCGCCGCGAGGTCGCGCACGCGGGCCTGCGTCAGCGGTTTGCCGCGCGGGCTCATCAACAGGCGGGGACGCGGGTCGGCGTCGTCGCAACTGGCATCGAGCGCCGCGGCGATAATGTCGGCGCGCATCACCATGCCCGCACCGCCGCCGGCCGGCGTATCGTCGACGCTGCGGTGCTTGTCTGTCGCGTAATCGCGGATCTGAACCGTGTCGAGCGACCAGTCGCCGCGCGCCAGCGCCTTGCCGGCAAGCGCCTGGCCGAGCGTGCCGGGGAACATCTCAGGATAGAGCGTCAGCACGGTCGCCCTGAAACTCATGCCGCGCCGTCCTCGTCATCCTCGCCACGCGCCTCGATCTCGGACGGGCGGATCAGGGTCAGGCGGCCGGCGTCGAAATCGATGTCGGGAACGGTTTCCCGGGTGAATTCGACAAGGAAAGCGCTCTTGCGCGCCAGACCGCCGGACGACGTCACGGGCGCGACCTCCAAGAGGTCACCGGCGCCGAAATCATGCACGGCGACGATCTCGCCGATTTTCGCGCCGGCCGCGTCATGGGCGGCGAGCCCGACCAGATCGGCGACGAAGAATTCGTCCTCCTCCAGTTCCTCGTCGGGAAGCTGCGACCGGTCGATGAACAGTTCGACGCCGTTCAGCGCCTCGGCGGCCGTGCGGTCCGGCACCTGCTCGAAGGTGACGACGACGACATTCTTTGCCGGGCGGATATCGATCACGTCAAAGGCGCGGCCTTGCGCATCGAAAAGCGTGCCGTAATCGCCCAGCGCCTGCGGGTCGCCGGTATAGGGTTTCACCCGCAATTCGCCGCGCACGCCATGCGGCGCGCCGATCACGCCCATCAGGACCGGCGAGGAAAGTGGCTTTTCGGCCTTTGCCATGTTTCGCTCCGTTTCGGTGCCGGTCGCGATACAGGCTTTTCGGCGCACAGCCAAGCCGCACGCAAGCGCCCGGTAACCATTACCGGGCAAAATGGCGTCATGTCCGAAGACAGCGCAATCCTCGTCAATGCGAAACCCGACCTCGCCGCAGCCCGCAAGGCATGGCTAGACCAGTTGGGTGGAGAGCGCCGCCTCGCGCCGAAGACGGTGGAAGCCTATGAGCGCGACACGCGCCAGTTCCTCGCCTTTCTCGCCGGCCATCTGGGCGGCGCGCCGGGGCTGAAGGATGTTGCGGAATTAAGATCGCTCGATTTCCGCGCCTTCCTGACCCGCAGGCGCGCGGGCGGCGCGGGCGCGCGTACGCTGGGGCGCGGTCTCGCCGGCATCCGCTCCTTCATGCGCTATCTGGAGCGAAGCGGCCTCGCCAACGCCGCCGCCGCGACGACCATGCGCGCGCCGCGCCAGCCGAAATCGCTGCCGAAGCCGCTGACCGCCGCCGATGCGCGCCGCGTGGTCGACGCGAAGGAACAGTTGCACCAGGAGCCCTGGATCGCCGCGCGCAACGCCGCCGTGCTGACGCTGCTTTATGGCTGCGGCCTGCGCATCGGCGAAGCGCTGTCGCTTACGGGCGAGGCGTTGCTAAACCGCGGCGAAAAATCCATCGCGGTGACCGGCAAGGGCTCGAAAACGCGCATGGTGCCACTGCTGCCGGTCGTCTTCGACGCTGTCGATCTCTACCGCCGGCTCTGCATCTACGATCTTCCGCCGGGCGAACCGCTGTTCCGCGGCGCGCGCGGCGGCCCCCTGCAACCGGCCGTCCTGCAGCGCGACATGCGCAATCTGAGGAGCGCGCTCGGCCTGCCGGACACGGCGACGCCACATGCGCTGCGCCATTCCTTCGCCACCCATCTGCTCGGCAGCGGCGGCGATCTGCGGACCATCCAGGAATTGCTGGGCCATGCCAGCCTGTCGACCACGCAGGTCTATACCGGCGTCGACACGGCGCGCCTGCTCGACGTCTACAAGAACGCCCATCCGCGCGCCAGAACACCCTGAGAGCCCGCGCAAACCGCATTTTCTTCTCCCTCTTAACGGAATCGTCGCCCTTTTCGGGTCAATTTGCGTACATGAACGCCGTCTTCGCCCGTCTCGACCGCATCAGCGGTCCGCTTCTCACCGCGCTGGGTCTCGCCAACGCGCTGTTTTTGTGGACATTTCTCGTCGTACTCTTCGTCGCGTTGCGCAGCGTCCCGGCATCCGCCGCCGAGACCTGCACCGGCGAAAACGTGCTCGACGCGATGAAGCGCGACGACCCGGCGGGCTATGAGCGGGTGATGAAACAGGCCGCCGACACGCTCAATGGCGATACGCGCCTGTTCCGCATCGAAAAGGACAGCGTGACGCCGTCCTGGCTGTTTGGCACGATGCATCTGACCGACGATCGCGTGATCGACCTGCCGAAAAAGGCGCAGGCCGCCTTCGACGAAGCCGACACGGTGGCGATCGAGTCCACCGAGATCCTTGACCAGACCAAGATGGCGACGGCGCTGTTTGCCAAGCCGGAACTGACCATGTTCACCGGCGACGAGGATCTGACCGACTATCTCACCGACGATCAGCGCGAATTGCTGAAGGAAGGTCTCGCCAAGCGCGGTATCCAGTTTGCGCTGGTGGAACGCATGAAGCCCTGGCTGATCACCAGCATGGTGGCGCTGCCGCCCTGCGAACTCGACCGCAAGCAGGCCGGCGCGTCCTTTCTCGACCTGAAACTCGCGCAGGACGCGGAACGCGACGGCAAGGAGCTGGTCGGACTGGAAACGATCGTCGAGCAACTGGACGCCATGGCTTCGCTGCCGATGTCGTTCCATATCCAGGGCCTTGTCGAGAGCATCGCGCTTGGCGACCGCGTCAACGACGCCGTGGAGACGATGATCCAGCTCTATGTGAAGGGCGAAATCGGCGCGATCTGGCCGATGCTTCGCACCGTCTCGCCGGAAATGGAAACCAATGAGGACGTCGCGGCCGGCTATGCCGATTTCGAGGAGACCATGGTCCATGTCCGCAACAAGACCATGCTGGACCGCGCATTGCCGCTTCTGGAAAAGGGCGACGCCTTCATCGCCGTCGGCGCGCTGCACCTGCCGGGCGAACAAGGCCTCGCCCATCTGATCGGCGAAGCCGGCTACACGGTCACGCCCGTTTACGACTGATCGGCTCCGTCGCAAGCGCGGCATTTTAGACAATCGCTTTGCAATTTATGCGTGTCACTGTGACAACATGCACGCATGACCCTCCCGTTTCGAAATAATACGCTCACGTCCTTGAAGGGGCTCCCGCTGATGGCGCTCTGCATCACGCTTGCCGGTTGCGGCAATGAATCGGCGACGATCCGCTATCGCGCCACGGCGACGATGGTGATCGACGGCGAAGTGCGCGAAGGCTCCGCTGTGCGCGAAACCAGATTCACCAGTACCCCTAACAGCCTGACGGGTTTCGGCATGGCCGTCGACGATGACGGTGAGGGCATCGTTGTCGAAACCGGGCTGGAAAATCACGCGATTTACGTTCTGCTCAACGACCGGAGCGGCAGCAAGGTGATGCATTTCACCATGATGCTCTGCTTTGGCATCGATTCTGGCCTGCCGGATTATGACTGGGTCGGAGCGTTGCAGGACATTCCCGTCGGCAAGACCTGCACCACGGCATCGGAGAGCATTCACAAACTCGCCCGGCCCCTTATCGTCGCCTTCCGCAGAGAGAGCGTCCCGGCCTCGATCTTCGAGGTGACGCCGCAGTCACTCAAGAGCGCCTTCAATGTCGACGGCTATTTCAAGGAAATCACCTTCGAGCGCGTGCCAGACAACACCCCGCTGACCAAAGCGATCGACCAGCGCTTGCCCTGGCTGAACGATATTCCGTTTGAGGGCAGTAACCTCCGCGTTTTGGAACCATATGACACCACTGTGCGTAGAAGAGCGTCGACAGTTCCTTTGGCCCAAAGGGTAACCGATTACTATTTCAGGGATTGAGCATGGCAACCCGGCGCACCTTCCCGGTCCTCAAACTTCTTATCGCGACCATGGCCCTCGCCGGCTGCGGCAGCGAGTCCGCGACCATCCGCTATCGAGCTACGGCGAAATAGGAATTCGCTATCCCAGATTATACTTGGTCCAGCGCGTCTAACGCCGCCCTGACATCAGCTGCAATCGCGTCCGGTCCGTGCGCCGCCTCCACGAAGGCGCTTCCTTCCTTGCGCAGCCTTTCGGCAAGGTCCGGTTCGCGGACCAGCCTTTCGACAGCCGCCGCGAAATCTTCTGGCGTTTCCGCCGCGAGATAATGCCGGCCCGGTTCGAGATCGAGGCCCTCCGTCGCCTTCGCCGTCGCGACGACCGGCAAGCCGATGGCGAGCGCCTCCAGAACCTTGATGCGCGAGCCTCCGCCCTCGGAGAGCGGCAGCAGGACCATGTCGGCGGCGCGGTAGTGCGGCGCGAGATCGGCCGGGTCGGGGACGAGGTCGGCAAACGGGCTCTTGTCGGCCAGCGCCTTCAGCCGGGCATTCGGCCGCCGGCCGGCGACGGTGAGACGCGCCTCGGGAAAGCGCCGAAGGACGCGGGGCATGATCGAGCCGGCAAGCCTGCGCACGGCGGCCTTGTTCGGCGGATAGCCGAGATGGCCGATGAACAGGATCCGGGGCCTTTGCGGCGCCATGGCCGGTTCCGCACGGAATTCCCCGCACCACAGCGGAACCGGATTGGGGATGACCACCGAATTGATGCCGCTCCCTGCGAGCGACAGGGCCGTGGCTTCGTCCCGGCGCGAACAGGTCCAGATCGCGTCGGCGAGCGCAATCGCCTCGCGGTCCAGCCGTTTCGCTTCCGCCCAGCGGCGACCGAAGACGAGCGGAGCGAGGGGGCGGAGCGGCCCCGGCAGACGCGCCCGGTCCTGCGCCTCCAGCAGCGCGCTTTCGACATTGTGGAAATCGATGACGATCCGTGTCTTCGCCGGCAGATGTTCCCGCAGGGCGCGCGCCCAGCCGAGAAGCGCCACGCCCTCGACAACGACGACGTCCGGGGCTTCCGATAGGATCGCCGCGAGCCTGTCCGGGTCGACACCGTTACCCTGTGCGGTCGCCGCCGCCATCTGGCTCGCCTGTCCGCATTGGCGCAAACCGCGCAGCAGGACCTCGTTTCGAATGTCGGCTCCCGAAACCGGGCTCTCATAGGGCAGGTCGATGATCTGAAGTATCCGCATCGCGATCAATGATCCCCGAACTCACCCATCAGACATGCCGCCTTCCGATCCATATGCGCGATGACGGGCCGCCGGAGAAACGGACTGCGTCCGGTCAGGAGCGGCGAAGATCCGGACCTCTATCGCAATTATCCGCGGACCGTCCAGCGCGCCGGTGCCGGCCGGTCGCAGTTGATGCAACCGCCAGCGCTCATCCACAGTTCCGTCCCGGAAACAGAATTGGATTTCTCAGGGTTTCGCTTTAGGAAGACTGTCGAGACCGAGGCGTTCGAAATGCCGGCCCCGCTCACGCCGGGTTGCACAAAGCCGAGATAATCAATGTCAGAAGCCGCGACCGGAGCACCGCTGATCCAGATCGTGACCTGCGCCAAGTCGTCCGGCCGCCGGCTGGCGGAAGCGACCGCCCTGCTCGAAGCACTCGGCAAGGACATGGAGGTCGACGTGGTCAACGGCTATGTCGCCGAAGACGAGATTATCGACACGCTCTACGATCCGGCCCTGAACGGCCGCCGCGCCAAACGGCCGATTTCGCGCACCGAGATCGCTGTCTATGCAAGCCACCGCCTCGCCTGGCGCAGATTGCTCGACGGCGATCATGCAGCGGCGCTCGTCTTCGAGGACGATTTCGGTTTCCGCGATCCGCGCAGTGTCGCCGACCTCATTGAGAGACGCGAGGAGGTGCTGGCCGGCGGTTGCGACATCGTCAAGCTGTTCGACTTTCGCAAGAACGGCCCGAACGCGCCGGCATTCAGCAAGCGCGTCGGCGGCCTCGACCTGGTGAAATGGCGCGCGCCGACCGCCGGCATGGTCGGCTACCTGATTTCCCGCGCAGGCGCGGAGAAATTCCTGTCACGCCAGCGGATCTTCCGGCAGATCGACGAGGACACCAAATATTTCTGGGAACTCGGCCTCGACATCTGGTCTGTTCCCGGCAATCCGGTGATCGAAAGAAGCGGCCAACTCGGCGGCAGCGTCGTCGACGCGGAACGCGAAAGCATGAAGATACGCCGCCTCAAGCGAAGCATCTGGGGCAATCTGCTCACCGCCGACCGCAAGATCAGGACCCGTTATCACCTGATGCGGGAGCGGATGCGGCAGGCCTGAGACGTCCCGCGCGCGAATTTGTGATCGGCTTTCGCCTTGCCAAATCCCCGGCCTGCGGTACCCTGCCTCCGTCCGGACATGTCCGGACCAGCAAAGGAGCAGCGCATGTCTTGCAAAGCACTGGGCCTTGGCCTTGCGGCGGCTCTCTTCGTTTCGGGTTCGGCTTTCGCCTGCCCGATGCACGATACGGTCGCTCAAAATCAGACGCCTGTCGATTATTCCAAACTGAAGAAGATGGAAGTGGCACAAGTGCCGGTCGATGCGTGGCTGATCAAATATCTCGACGCATGGCAGCAAGCCTGACCGTCGACTGATCTCCAACAAGCTGAAAGCCCGGCGTTTCCCGGAACGCCGGGTTTTTTCGTCTCCGCGCCCATCGACCATGATGGAACCCTTTGGCGAGAAGAGTCGTTATCAGGTCGAAAGCAAAAAGGAGACGATGAATGACTACTCAGGATAGAGAGACAAAGGTCGTTTACAGTTACAGCAGTGGCGGCGCCGGCTGGTTCATCGCCATTCTACTACTGATCGTGCTCGGTGTCGGCGGACTTTACCTTTACAATTCGGGTGCGCTGACCGATTCAAATGATGTCAACGTGACGATCGATGTCCCCGACGAGGTCGTGCCCGCCGCTCCGGCCGAGTAATACCCGCACCCTCCAGTGCAAAAGAAAACGGGCCTTTACGGCCCGTTTTTCGTTTCCGCGGAGAAAACCTGCCTCACATATGGATCGGCTTGCCGAAGGCAGCGGCGAGCGCAGCCTCGCGAACTGTTTCCGACATGGTCGGATGCGCGTGGCAGGTGCGCGCCAGATCCTCCGACGAACCGCCGAATTCCATCAGGACCGCCGCCTCGTGGATCATCTCGCCGACGCCGCGACCGAGCATGTGAACGCCCAGCACGCGGTCGGTCTTCTTGTCGGCGAGGATCTTGACGAAACCGTCCGGCGCCAGCATGGCGCGGGCGCGGCCATTGGCCGAGAACGGGAACTTGCCGACCGTATACTCGATGCCGGCAGCTTTCAGCTCCTCTTCGGTCTTGCCGACAGAGGCGACTTCCGGATCGGTATAGACAACGCTCGGGATGACGTCGAAATTCACGTGACCGTGCTGGCCGGAAATGATTTCGGCGACCGCCATGCCCTCGTCCTCAGCCTTGTGGGCCAGCATCGGGCCCTTGACCACATCGCCCAGCGCATAAATGCCGGTGACCGAGGTCTGCCAGTGATCGTTGATCTCGACCCGGCCGCGGTCGTCCAGAACGACACCGGCCTTTTCGAGGCCGAGACCGTCCGTATAGGGCTTGCGGCCTGTCGAGACGAGCACGACATCGGCCGAAATCGTCTCGGCGTCGCCGCCCTTGACCGGTTCGAAGGTGACTTCCGCGCCCTTGCCGGATTTCTTGACGCCGGTGACCTTGGCGCCGAGATTGAACTTGATGCCCTGTTTCTCCAGCAAGCGCTGGAACTGCTTCGACACGTCGCCATCCATCGGGCCGAGCACCTTGTCGAGGAATTCGACCACGGTGACCTCGGCGCCGAGCCGTTTCCAGACCGAGCCGAGTTCCAGCCCGATCACGCCGCCGCCGACGACCACGAGGTGACCCGGCACCTTGGCGAGCTCGAGCGCGCCCGTCGACGAGACGATGACCTTTTCGTCGAAATCGACATCGACGCCCGGAATGCCGGCGACATCGGAACCGGTGGCGATGACGATGTTCTTCGCCTCGATTTCCTGTTCCTTGCCGTCCTCGCCGGTGACCGAGATCTTGCCCTGGCCGAGAACCTTGCCGGTTCCGGTCAGCCAGTCGACCTTGTTCTTCTTCATCAGGAACGCGACGCCGTCGACATTGGACTTAACGGTGGCGTCCTTGTGCGCCAGCATCGCCTTGAGATCGAGCTTCGGCTTGCCCACCTTGACGCCGAGCTTTTCCAGCGAGTTTTCCGCCTCGTGGAACATCTCGGAAGCATGCAGCATGGCCTTGGACGGGATGCAGCCGATATTCAGGCATGTGCCGCCAAGCGTTGCCCGCTTCTCCACGATCGCGGTCTTCAGGCCGAGCTGCGCACATTTGATGGCGCAGACATAACCGCCCGGTCCCGATCCGATCACTACAACGTCATAGGCCATGATATACCTTTCCTAAACTAGCGCCCACCGGTCGCATCCAGAATGGCGCCTGTCGAATACGACGCCTCTTCCGACAACAAATAGAGGATGGCATGCGCCACTTCGAGCGCGCTGCCTTCACGTTTCATCGGGACGGCGTCCCGCATTTTCGCCACGCGGTCCGGCTCGCCGCCGGAAGCATGGATATCCGTATCGATGATGCCAGGCCGCACCGCGTTGACGCGAATGCCCTCGGTCGCGACCTCACGCGCCAGCCCGATCGTCATCGTGTCGATCGCGCCTTTCGCGGCAGCGTAGTCGACATACTGTCCCGGGGCGCCGAGCGTCGCGGCGGCCGAGGACAGGTTGACGATCGCGCCGCCCTTGCCGCCATGCCGGGTCGACATGCGTTTCACGGCTTCCCGGGCACACAGAAACGCACCGGTCACGTTGATCCGGAACATGCGCTCCAGTCGCTCCAGGCTCATCTCGTCCACCCGAGCCGACACATCGACCACACCGGCATTGTTGACCAGCCCGTCGAGTCGGCCCCAGCGCTCATCCACCGCCGCGAATATGGCGAGGATATCGGCTTCGCTCGCCACATCGGCGCGCACGGCGAAGGCTTCTCCTCCGGCGCTCTCGATCTCCGCGACCGTATCGGCGGCTGCCTCCGTGTCCCGGACGTAGCTCACCGCGACGCGCCAGCCGCGCTGCACGGCAAGAACCGCCACGGCGCGGCCAATACCGCGCGATCCGCCAGTGACGAGCAGAACAGGTATTTCGCCCGGCTCACTCAATGGTTCATCCAACCTTTTCCGTCGCCAGCTTCAGGCCGAAGGCGATGAAGACGGCGCCGCTCACCCTGTTGATCCACTTGCTCGCCCGCTCGAAGGCAGCGCGCATGCGCGGCATCGTCAGGAAGAAGGAAACGCCCACGAACCAGGCGATGAGGCAACTCGCCATAACCAGCCCATAGCCGAACTTGACCGCCGCCGGCGTCTCGTGACTGACGACAGCCGAGAAGACCGACAGGAAGAAGAACACCGGCTTGGGATTGAGCGCATTGGCGAGAAAGCCCAGTGCGAAGCCCCTGAAAGCGGTCTGGTGGACCGGCTTGGACCGGTTATCTCCAACGCCCGCATCCAGCGACACGGTGCCGGCGCGCAACGACTGCACGCCGATATAAACCAGATAGGCCACGCCGAGCCATTTCAGCAGTCCGAACAACAGGATCGACTGCGAGATGATCAGCCCGAGCCCGAGGATCGTGTAGCTGACATGGAACATCAGCGAGACGCCGATGCCGATGCTGGTGAGAATCGCCGCCTTGCGTCCATGCACAATTGCCTGACGCATGACCATCGCCGTATCGGCTCCCGGCGCCACGATGGCGAAGGAGAAGATAGCCATGATGGAGGCGAGCTCAATCCAGTACTGGGTCATTGGCGACAATCTCCCGGCAGGGGAAGGCGGGCGGCCGGAGTTGCCCGGCGGCCCGCTTCGCGATCAGAGATCGAGAACGAGGCGTTCCGGATCTTCGAGGCTCTCCTTGACGCGCACCAGGAAGGTGACGGCTTCCTTGCCGTCGACGATCCGGTGGTCGTAGGACAGCGCCAGATACATCATCGGGCGGATGACAACCTGGCCGCCGATCGCCATCGGCCGCTCCTGGATCTTGTGCATGCCGAGAATACCCGACTGCGGCGCGTTCAGGATCGGTGAGGACATCAGCGAACCGTAGACGCCGCCATTGGAGATGGTGAAGGTGCCGCCCTGCATGTCGGCCATGCTGAGCTTGCCGTCGCGCGCCGCCATGCCGAGCCGGCCGATTTCCTTCTCGATCTCGGCGATCGACATGGCATCGGCATCGCGCACCACCGGCACGACGAGGCCCTTGTCGGTGCCGACCGCGACGCCGATATGGCAGAAATGCTTGTAGATGATGTCGGTGCCATCGATCTCGGCATTGACCGCGGGCACTTCCTGCAGCGCATGGGTGACCGCCTTGGTGAAGAAGCCCATGAAGCCGAGCTTCACGCCATGCTTCTTCTCGAACAGATCCTTGTATTTCTTGCGCAGATCCATCACCGCCGTCATGTCCACCTCGTTATAGGTGGTCAGCATGGCGGCCGTGTTCTGGGCGTCCTTCAGCCGGCGCGCAATGGTCTGGCGCAGCTTCGTCATGCGCACGCGTTCCTCGCGCTCGGCATCGCCCTCAGGCGACGGAGCACGGGCCGCCTTCGGCGCTTCCTGCGGCGATGACGGCGCGCCGGAGGCGAGCGCCTCGATCACGTCGCCCTTCAGCACTTGGCCGCGCTTGCCGGAGCCGGTGACCTGCTCGGAGGAAACGCCCTTGTCGGCCATCATCTTGGCGGCCGACGGAGCCGGCGGCATGTCGCTGTCGCGGCCACGGGCCTTTTCCATGCCGACAGTGTCGACCTCGGAGCCGGACGCCGCCGGTTCCGGGGTGGAATCGGACGACTTTGCCTCTTTCTTCTTGTCTTCTTTTTTCTCTTCCTTGGCCGGCGCGCCCGCGCCTTCCTCCAGCATGCCGAGAAGGGCGTCGACCTCGACGGTCTCGCCTTCCTTGGCGATGATTTCACCGAGCGTGCCGGCGGCGGGCGCCGGCACTTCCAGCGTCACCTTGTCGGTTTCCAGTTCAAGCAGCGTTTCGCCGTCGGCAACGGCATCGCCCTGTTTCTTGAACCATTTTCCGATGGTCGCTTCAGTGACCGATTCACCCAGGGTGGGCACGCGGATTTCTTTTGCCATTGTTCAGTCTTTCCGGGGTCAGATTCGTTTGATTGCCATCATTGGCCGAGCGCGTCGTCGAGGAAGGCGGCGAGCTGCTCCTTGTGTTTCGACATCAGGCCGGTGGCCGTGGAGGCGGACGCCGCGCGACCGGTATAGCGGACGCGCTGGTGTTTGGCGTTGATATGGGCGAGCACCCATTCCAGGTAGGGATCGATAAAGGCCCAGGCGCCCATGTTCTTCGGCTCTTCCTGACACCATACCATCTCCGCGTTCTTGAAGCGCGACAGTTCGGTGATCAGCGCCTTGGCCGGGAACGGGTAGAGCTGTTCGAGGCGAAGCAGGTAAACGTCGTTGACGCCGCGCGCCTCGCGTTCCTCGTAGAGGTCGTAATAGACCTTGCCCGTGCACATCACGACGCGGCGGATCTTGGAATCGGTGACCAGCTTGGTCTCCGAATCCTTGCGATATTCCGCATCGTCCCACAGCAGCCGGTGGAAGGCGCTCTCGCCCGACATTTCGCCGAGCGTCGACACGGCGCGCTTGTGGCGCAGCAGCGATTTCGGCGTCATCAGGATGAGCGGCTTGCGGAAGTCGCGCTTCAGCTGCCGGCGAAGGATGTGGAAGTAGTTCGCCGGCGTCGAGCAATTGGCGACCTGCATGTTGTCCTCGGCGCACATCTGGAGGAAGCGCTCCAGGCGGGCCGAGGAATGTTCCGGCCCCTGCCCTTCATAGCCGTGCGGCAGCAGGCAGACGAGGCCGGACATGCGAAGCCACTTGCGTTCGCCAGACGAGATGAACTGGTCGAAGACGACCTGCGCGCCATTGGCGAAGTCGCCGAACTGGGCTTCCCAGAGCGTCAGCCCGTTCGGCTCTGCCAGCGAGTAGCCATATTCGAAACCGAGCACGGCTTCTTCCGAGAGCATCGAATTGATGACCTCGTAGCGGCCCTGGCCGGCGGCGACCGAGTTCAACGGCACGTAACGGGACTCGTCCTTCTGGTCGTAGAGAACCGCATGGCGCTGCGAGAAGGTGCCGCGCTCGCAGTCCTGGCCGGACAGACGCACGCCGTAGCCTTCCTGGCACAGCGATCCAAAGGCCAGCGCCTCGGCGGTCGCCCAGTCGATACCCTCGCCCGTCTCGATCATCTTGGCGCGGTTGTCCATGAACCGCTGGACCGTCCGGTGAACATTGAAGCCCTCGGGAACCGTGGTCAGCTTCTTGCCGATTTCCTTGAGCGCCTTCATCGGCACGGCGGTCTTGCCGCGCCGGCGCTCGTCCTCGTTGTCGGCCTTGGACAGACCCGACCACTTGCCGTCCAGCCAGTCGGCCTTGTTCGGCTTGTAGGTCTCGCCGGCCTCGAATTCGATTTCCAGATGCTCGCGCCAGTCGGCCTTCATCTTCTCGTATTCGTCGGTCGAAATCAGACCTTCGGCAATCAGCTGATCGGCATAGATCTGCGCCGTCGTCTTGTGCGAGCGGATCTTCTTGTACATCAGCGGCTGGGTGAATGCCGGCTCGTCGCCCTCGTTGTGGCCGTAGCGGCGATAGCAGAACATGTCGATGACGACGGGCTTGTGGAACAGCATGCGGAATTCGGTCGCGACCTTCGCCGCGTAGACGACCGCTTCCGGATCGTCGCCGTTCACATGGAAGATCGGCGCCTCGATCATCTTCGCCACGTCCGACGGATAGGGCGAGGAGCGCGAGAAGCGCGGATTGGTGGTGAAGCCGATCTGGTTGTTGATGATGAAATGGATCGTGCCGGCGACGCGGTGGCCGCGCAGCGCCGACAGCCCGAGACATTCCGGCACGACGCCCTGGCCGGCAAAGGCCGCGTCACCATGCAGCAGCAGGGGCAGCACCTTGGCACGGTCCTCGAGACCGACGACCTCCGGACGCTGCGCGCCGCCGGCGATCTGGTCCTGCTTGGCGCGCGCCTTGCCCATCACCACCGGGTTGACGATTTCCAGGTGCGAGGGGTTGGCGGTCAGCGACAAGTGAACCTTGTTGCCGTCGAACTCACGGTCCGAGGACGCGCCGAGATGGTACTTCACGTCGCCCGAGCCCTCGACGTCGTCCGGCGTGAAGGAGCCGCCCTTGAACTCGTTGAAGATGGCGCGATGCGGCTTCGCCATGACCTGGGAGAGCACGTTGAGACGGCCGCGGTGAGCCATGCCGAACACGATGTCCTGCATGCCCATGGCGCCGCCGCGCTTGATGATCTGCTCGAGCGCCGGGATCAGCGATTCACCGCCATCGAGGCCGAAGCGCTTGGTGCCCTTGTACTTGACATCGATGAACTGTTCGAAACCTTCCGCCTCGACCAGCTTCTGCAGGATCGCCTTCTTGCCCATGTCGGTGAAGGCGACGCCCTTGTCCGGCCCCTCGATGCGCTGCTGGATCCACGACTTCTCCTCCGGGTTGGAGATGTGCATGAATTCGACGCCGATGGTCGAGCAATAGGTCCGCTTCAGGATGTCGAGCATCTCGGGGATGGTCGCGAATTCCAGCCCGAGCACATTGTCGATGAAGATCTTGCGGTCGTAGTCTTCCGGCATGAAGCCGTAGGCTTCCGGCGAAAGCTCGTTATAGTCCTCGAGCGGCTTGGCGATGCCGAGCGGGTCGAGATTGGCATGCAGGTGGCCGCGCATGCGATAGGCGCGGATCATCATGATGGCGCGGACGGAATCGCGCTGCGCCCTGACGATGTCCTGGTCGGACACAGGCTGCGCGGCCGTGGCGGCCTTTTCCTTCAGCCGCGAACCGATATGGGCTTCGACTTCGCCCCAATTGCCGTCGAGCGCCGAGGTCAGTTCGCCATTCGGCATCAGCGGCCAGTTGGCGCGCTCCCATGAAGCGCCCCGCGCGTTCTTGCGCACGTCCTCCGGCTTGTCGTGCAGATCGCCGAAGAAGGTCTGCCATTCCTCCGGCAGGGAGGCCGGGTTGTCCTGGTACTGGGCGTAGAGTTCCTCGATGTAATGGGCGTTGCCGCCATAGAGGAACGAGGTCGAGGCGAACAGGTCGTTCAGTTCGTCGGTGCGTGCCATTTGCTTCACCTTGTGCGGGCCGGGTGGCCCCTCCTGGGTTTTCGATGCGCGTTTGTCGCGCTTGTGCGTTTCCTTGACGGTCCGGTGCCGCCTGCCCCGATTGCGGACAGGGGCGGACGAGCCGCCCCCGTCCTGTAGATGTTTAGCCCTTCAGCACTTCGACAAGGGTCTTGCCGAGCTGGGCCGGCGACGGCGAGACGCGGATGCCCGCATCTTCCATCGCCGCGATCTTGTCTTCCGCGCCGCCCTTGCCGCCGGAAATCACCGCGCCGGCATGGCCCATGGTGCGGCCGGGAGGCGCCGTGCGGCCGGCGATGAAGCCGACCATCGGCTTCGAGCGGCCCTTCTTGGCCTCGTCCTTCAGGAACTGGGCGGCTTCTTCTTCCGCCGAGCCGCCGATCTCGCCGATCATGATGATCGACTGGGTCTCGTCGTCGGCAAGGAACATCTCCAGCATGTCGATGAACTCGGTGCCCTTGACCGGGTCGCCGCCGATGCCGACGGCAGTCGTCTGGCCGAGGCCTTCATTGGTGGTCTGGAACACGGCTTCATAGGTCAGCGTGCCGGAGCGCGACAGGATGCCGACATTGCCCTTCTTGAAGATGGAGCCCGGCATGATACCGATCTTGCATTCTTCCGGCGTCAGGACGCCCGGGCAGTTCGGGCCGATCAGGCGCGACTTCGACTTGTCGAGCTTCGCCTTGACGTTGACCATGTCCATGACCGGGATGCCCTCGGTAATGCAGATGATGAGCGGAATCTCGGCCTCGATGGCCTCGATGATCGCCGCGCCCGCGCCTGCCGGCGGAACATAGATCACCGACGCGTTGGCGCCGGTCGCTTCCTTGGCTTCGCCGACGGTGGCGAAGATCGGCAGTTCCCTGCCGGCCGCCTCGCCTGCGCCCTCGCCCGCGGTCCAGGTCTCGCCACCCTTCTTCGGATGGATGCCGGCGACCATCTGCGTGCCGTAATAGCCAAGCGCCTGTTCGGTGTGGAAAGTGCCGGTCTTGCCGGTCAGTCCCTGAACGAGAACCTTGGTGTCTTTGTTGACGAGTATCGACATGTGGCTTGCAGCTCCTTATTCCGCACCGTCCGGTTCGGATGTTTCGAATTTCATGAGAACACCGGCAAATCCCGACGCGTCACGCATCGGGGAGCCCTTGGTGATGTAGAACAGATAGGTGTCGAGCGTGCGCGGCAGCTTCGGCGAAGGCCCCCACGTGTAGCCCGTCATGCCCTTTTCCTCGACCGTCTCCGCCGGTTCGACGCCGAGGAAATCGGTGACGATCTGCGGGTCGATCGGCGCGGTGGCGCCGAAATCGTAGAGGTAGCAGCCGACCAGCGTGATGATCTCGGGCGCATGCACCCGCGTGACGACCACGAAATGCGGGTTCCCGTCGATGAAGCCGCCGAAGGCTGTCCGCTCATAGGTCCAGTCCTTCTCGGCTTCCTCGAGGACGGCCTTGTCGGACTTCTGCAGAAGCTTCGAGAGATTCTCGTCGACGCCCTGCTCGACCTCCTTCCAGCCGACCGAGGCTATGTGCTTGCGCGCGGCCGAGTAAGAAAGCCGTCCGGGCACGCAGGCCTGCCGAAACGCGGTGACGAATTTCTCGCCATCCGGCACATGTGCCTGAGCCACGCCCGCGGTCGCGATGACGGCAAGCAGAGCCGGAGCGATACGAGAGACGATCCCCTTCATGCCGCACCCGCCTGCCGGAAGCGCTTCACGGCGAAGACGCCCGCCGAACCGAGGACGAACAGGACGGTCGCCGCAGCGCCGGCCAGGATCGCCATGACGACGATCAGAAATGCGTCCTCGCATTCATAGGAATTGGCCGCAGCCTCGCAGGCCGCGACATCCGCCGCGGCGACGCCGTTCAGCCACCAGGAAACGAGAGCGGTGAGGCCAACAAGACCGGCAATACCCGGCAGCAGACGCCGCGAGAACCATCCACGCAAGGAAGACGGGCTCCGCAGCGCGAACAGCGCGACGAAGACCGCTCCGAGCACGGCAGCGATCACGACGATGGCCAGGTCGTTATCGTTCACTTCCAGCCTCTCCAACGGGGCCGGCGGTAGCCGCCGGCACCCTAGCCCCGATTACGATTCCTCGACGGCCTTGACGATCTTCTGCGCAGCGTCGTCGAGATCGTCGGCGGCAATGACGTTCAGGCCGCTTTCGTTGATGATCTCTTTGCCCTTCTCGACATTGGTGCCTTCGAGGCGCACGACCAGCGGAACCTTCAGACCGACTTCCTTGACCGCCGCGACCACGCCTTCGGCGATGACGTCGCAACGCATGATGCCGCCGAAGATGTTGACGAGGATGCCTTTGACGTTCGGGTCGGCCGTGATGATCTTGAAGGCCGCTGTGACCTTCTCCTTCGAGGCGCCGCCGCCGACATCGAGGAAGTTCGCCGGCTCCTTGCCGTAGAGCTTGATGATGTCCATCGTCGCCATGGCAAGGCCGGCGCCATTGACCATGCAGCCAATATCGCCATCGAGTGCGACATAGGCGAGATCGTATTTGGACGCCTCGATTTCCTTCTCGTCTTCCTCGGACTTGTCGCGCAGCGCCATGATGTCGTCATGGCGGAACAGCGCGTTGCCGTCGAAGGAGACCTTGGCGTCGAGAACGCGAAGGTGGCCGTCCTTCATGACGATCAGCGGGTTGACCTCGAGCAGGCTCATGTCCTTCTCGGTGAACGCCTTGTAGAGGATCGGGAACAGCTTCAGCCCGTCCTTGGCGGCGTCCTTGGTCAGCTTCAGCGCCTTGTTGAGCTTCTTGGCATCGGCTTCAGTGACGCCGGTTTCCGGGTCGATGGGAAGCGTCAGGATCTTCTCCGGCGTTTCCTCGGCCACGGCCTCGATGTCCATGCCACCCTCGGTGGAGACGACAAACGCCGGTTTGCCGACGGTGCGGTCGATGAGGATCGAGAGATAGAGCTCGCGATCGATATCGGCGCCATCCTCGATATAGAGGCGGTTGACCTGCTTTCCGGCCGGGCCGGTCTGCTTGGTCACCAGCGTCGAGCCGAGCATTTCCTTGACGTTCTCGACCACTTCCTCGACCGACTTGGCCAGCCGAACGCCGCCCTTGGCGTCTTCGCCGAGTTCCTTGAACTTGCCCTTGCCGCGGCCGCCGGCATGGATCTGGCTTTTGACGACATAGAGCGGTCCGGGCAGCTTCTTCGCCCATTCCTCCGCCTGCTCGGCGGAGTAGATGGCGACGCCCGCTGCAATCGGCGCACCGTATTCGTGCAGCAGCCGCTTGGCCTGATATTCATGAATGTTCATGTTAATTCCTTCGTGCCTTGGGCCCGTGAAACGGGCGTGATGCCTATTTCAGGTTCGGGGCGATTCCGCGGCAGGCCTCGCAGAGACCGGCGACGGCTTCGACCGACTTGTCGAACATCTTCTGTTCGGCACTGTTGAAATCGAGTTCGACGATGCGTTCGATGCCGCCCGCGCCGATGACCGCAGGCACGCCGACATACATGTCGGAAATGCCGTACTGGCCGTCGAGATGCGCTGCGCAGGGAAGCACGCGCTTCTTGTCCTTCAGATAGGCCTCGGCCATGGCGACGGCGGAAGCCGCCGGCGCGTAATAGGCGGAACCGGTCTTCAGGAGGCCGACTATCTCGCCGCCGCCCTTGCGGGTGCGCTCGACGATCGCGTCCAGCTTCTCTTTCGAGGTCCAGCCCATCTTGATCAGGTCGGGCAGCGGGATGCCGGCGACGGTGGAGTAACGGACCATCGGCACCATGTCGTCACCATGGCCGCCCAGCGTCATCGCCGAGACGTCTTCGACGGAAACCTTGAACTCTTCGGCGAGGAAGTAGCGGAAGCGCGCGGAGTCGAGCACGCCAGCCATGCCGACGACCTTGTTCTTCGGCAGGCCGGAAAACTGCTGCAGCGCCCAGACCATCGCGTCGAGCGGGTTGGTGATGCAGATGACGAAAGCGTCGGGGGCGTATTTCTTGATGCCCGCGCCGACCTGTTCCATCACCTTCAGGTTGATGCCCAGAAGGTCGTCGCGGCTCATGCCCGGCTTGCGCGGCACACCGGCGGTGACGATGCAGACATCAGCGCCCTTGATCGCCTCGTAGGAATTAGCGCCCGTAAAGGAAGCGTCGAAACCGTCGACCGGCGAGGATTCTGCGATGTCGAGGCCCTTGCCCTGCGGAATGCCTTCGGCGATATCGAAGAGGACGACGTCGCCCAGTTCCTTCAGACCGATCAGATGCGCGAGCGTCCCGCCGATCATGCCGGAACCGATGAGTGCAATCTTGTTGCGTGCCATGTTGGATTGTTTCCGTTGAAGTGCCGTTAGGTGATTATATGCGACGCGACCCATGGTCGCACGGGCCGCGATTACCGGGCGTGGAAGTGACTCACTCCTCTATAAAAATCAACCGAAACTTTCGTCATCAATGAATTCAAACGGTTATATAATTCGGGAATTACGTAAACGTAAGAATTTATCGCTCGTTTTTCTCATATGGCGACGTTTTCGTCACGCCGGCGACGGATGGCGTCATCCTTGGCGCGGCCAATCCGGCAAAAATGCGGCCACGCCGCGCATATCAGAAGTCGCGGGTGAGGCGGAGATCGATTTCGTGGCGGGACGTATCCTCGAATGCGGCATTCGAGAGATTCCGCTCGTATCGATAGAAGAGCTGCGGGGCAAAACCGGCGAATGAGAAATCCCGCTTGGTCAGGACCGCGAGCGCCGACAGGCGGGTGTCCTTCTGCGCTTCCGCCAGGCCCGGATAGAGACCCCGATATTGCCGCCGCGCCACGGTCGCCTGGGTGTAGAGAGTGATCCCCGCGGAAAACTCGTTGTAGATGCCGAGCCCGGCGGACACCTCGTCGAAGGAGAAGCGGTCCTCCTGCTTGCGGCCGCCGGCATAGCCTCCCAGGAAACGCACGAAACGCGACGCGGACAGGGTCCGGTCGAACGAGACATTGGCCTGCAACCACCAACCGTCCTTCGCGGAGATGTTTTCGAATTTTTCGTAGCGCAGCGACTGCGACGTGAACATCCGCCATCGCCCGGAAAGCGGCCTGTTGGCCTCGATCTTCATTCCGGCATATCGGCTGGTTTCCTCCCAGTCCGAAAAGCTGCCGCCAGCCGTCGCGGCGGCCAGTACCGTTGCCGGACCGAAATCGCGCGTGAAGCCGGCGCTGCCGTCCACATCGACGATCTTCCGGTCGATCGACGGGTAGAAGCGGCCCGTACCTGACAGAGTGGACACGAAATCCGTGGCACCGCCGAGCGGAAGCCGGATCAGGAGATCGCCGCCGAGCATCATGC
>Ga0209475_10000985_pt1 | contig 41486 bp, 42 predicted proteins | sample tdDd471_FD_187128 | JGI IMG/M metagenome (GOLD analysis project Ga0209475, IMG submission 187128) | Marine sediment microbial communities from the Atlantic coast under amendment with organic carbon and nitrate - tdDd47.1 (SPAdes)... | ecosystem: Environmental > Aquatic > Marine > Coastal >... | reverse complement strand
TCTGCATGAGCATCTCAAAATTGACATACTTGCGGCCGTCGCTGATATTGAGCTGCTGGAAGTAGTCGTCGAACAACTCGGGCCAGTTGATAAACGGGTATTGCATCATCATCGGAGCGGCTTTGGTGACGAGCATGAACGCGGTTTCCATCCGCTTCTGCAAGACCGCTTCATTGACTTGCTCCATGCTGTACGGCTCAATCTCGAGCTCGAGATCCCAGAAACTAAAGTCCTCTTGACCCTCCTGCTTGCCGCCGAAGAACAAGAGATCCTCCTCATCCTCGCCCTCCATCGAAAACGGAGATTCCGCCCCGATCCCGTTGAACACCATCTTCTCCGACTTCTCTTGACTGATCGGGAATACGATGTTTTTGGATTCGAACATGAGATAGGCGACATTCTCGAGGATCTGAATCACCGAATCCCGAATCTTGTCCTTCATCGACTGGACCCGACCCGACGACGCCGCGGCTGCCAGCTTCGACTCTGTTGCAGTTGCGTCCCCGGTGACGACGCCGCGTTGAATGTCGGTGAGACCCGATTGTCTGTCCACCTGTTCACGCAAACCCGCAACATAATCGAGCTGGGTCGCCGATGATCCGCCGAGCGAGACCTCCGCAAACGCATTCCGATCGAAGTTTGGGAGAGACGCGACTGTCCCATCCGCAAAATTTTTGATCGCATCGACGAGCGGGGCATTGGTTCCATCGACCAGGACGAGATTTCTTTGGGTGTCCGCCTGCCTGCGGAGCTGGTCGGAGTGTGCGTTGAGCTCCTCAACGATCTCCGCCGTCACGCAAAGGGGGGAGAGCGGATAGACCTGATCCGGGACGATGTGGAATCCGAACAGGATGTAGGGTCCTCGAGGGTGTCCGAAGTATCGGCGCGGCTTGCGTAGATACTTGCCCACCTTCTTCTTTTCGTCGTTGGTGGATGAGAACCCGATCGAATAAATCATCTGGGTCTCTGGGACGAATATCTCGGCCGTGATGACCTGGTCCCGGTCAACCGTCACCCCTAGATCGTGGATGTACTCCGCGAGGGTCGAGGATGCGATCTCATCATCCGGGCCTCCGAGAGCTTCGATCGCTGCCTTGTCATACTTGGGCTTCCCCTCGAAGTCTTTGGCGTTGATTAGATCGTCGCGGTCCCGAATCGATATATGCCCCATGAATCTCGCAAGCTCCGGTCGTTCTGCTGTCGGATCCATGAAAAATCGCTTGGGACTGATTCGCGTAAGAGCTGGTCTGAGAGGGGGGGTTTCCTTGCTCTCATACCCTGGCATTGGCTCCATCGTGATGAGCATCGCGCCGAACTTGAATACCGCATCGATGACCGACGGCTCTACCGTTTGTTTGAACTTCGTGTCTTTGATCCAGCGATTCAATCCATGCTTCATCGCTTTCACGACTTCGCGTTGAACCCTCGGCCGGCGAGACTTCACGGAAACCGCTGGATTGCTCGCCATGACGGACGGAACGATATTCACCAGAAACTCGAACTCATGTTTATCGATGGTCGGTCGTCCTGGGTCCCAATCCTCGCGGAAATACTTTCCTGCGTAGTTTGCGACTAGATCATCAAATATGACCGTGTGCAGCTTTCGGATATGGATCGCATTTTCGACTTCCATCCGCAGGTTATTCGGTTCGACATTCAGCATTTGAAGCTCCAACCTGGTCGGGTCAGTGAATCATACCGCTTTGGTGAGCATGATGGTGATCCGGCTCGGATCGTTGCGTGTGGGGCTGTATTGGCTTGCTTTCCACCTTCCGCCGAGCGTGAACGCGCTCGCAAGGTTCTCGGCGTACTGCAAGATCATTGCTTTCCCAAGCGGGACCCACTCCGAATCGATTTCGATCTCGATCCTGTTCGCTGAGAGCTCGTTTATCGTTGCCTGCGCCATGTCAACCTCCAATGCGTCCGAGTGATCGAGCTCGCTTCGCCGCCGGCGTTCCGGGTCTATACGGGCTCCGCGTCTCATCGTCGAACACTTCGTCGTGTCCCAATATGTCGCCGGCTGATCCCGACGGGTACTCGATTTGCTGTTGTGGGAAGTGATCGACTTCCCTGCACGCATGGAGAGCATACGCCAACGACATGACAAGATCGGGAGACCCTCCGCCCGCGAGCTTGACGACCATGTCCTCATCGAGCGAATCCTCGGGCTCAATGCTCGTTCTGGTCTTGAACTGGAGACGGGAGAGCTGGCTTATGCACTCCCCGGACCGGACCTCGATGTCGTCTTGGATGATCGCACGCCTGAGAGCTCGCAATGCTGGATCCGTGGTCCAGTTTCCCCGCTTGTAATACCCGAGCTTGTCCGTCACCGGCCTGTTTTTCTTGGTCTCGTCACGCTCGTAGAACTGGAATCCATAGCCAAAATCTTTGAGCAATCTTCGCAGTGATGGGAGTCCGAACTGTCGTTCCCCGAGCACGAAAGCCCCCCCGTAGAACATCGCCATGCCCCATAGCAGCTTGTCCGAGACCTCCCCGAGCGTCCCCTCGACCTCCGCAACTTGCACTTTCCTGGCGTCGGTGTTGTCGAGAACACACATTGTATCCTTGTCCCGCCCCTGAATGCCTAGAGCGAAGTCCGCCCCCAAACAGTATTGGCGGGCTGGATTGGGCTCCTCGTAGATCGAGATCCGCACGCCTGGGTGAGATTCTTCGAGGAACTCGAATCCGATCGCTTGCAACAGCTCGTCAGCTCTGAGATCGAGAATCGGGGGCATGTCGGATCTTACCAAATAAAAGCGGTCGCGAACTGCAAAGAGATCGCGACCGCTTGGAGATGCCAAAATCAAGAGCTGGTTCTATGGCGTGTCCTGGACAACCTTGAACAACTCAATCGTGGGCTCGAACGAAACGAGCACACGATCCGGGCTTCCCTCGATGGGGTCAACGATCAACCCCTTGTCCTGCAACTGGCGTATGACCTTGTCGCTCGGCTTGCGAGCGTGGAAAGACGACGCCCCTCTCGCGTGGGCATTCTTCGCGTTTTCAAGTAGTCCGTGGGTCCGCTTCTCGGTGTTTTCAGCCATAATCGGCTCCCTTCTTTGATGTCACCCATGCCGAGCGATGGATGCGTTTGCTTTGAATACTACCGTGTCGAGGTGATCTAGCGCGGATGCGAGCTCGGGAGACGGTGGACAATAAAGAACCAACAGACTCGCTAGATCCTCCGCCCTCGATCGGATCGATTGGTATGCCTGGATCTTCTCCTCGGTGGTTGGTGGGTGATATGTGAATCGTCTTTCAAGGTCCTCGACGCTCGGGCTCGTCCTGAGACCCATCCACTCGATCGACTGGACCTCCTCCAGCTTCTTCGCTTGCCCCTTCTGGTATGGCATCCAGTCCCATCCGACTCCGCCGGCATATTCGATCTCCGAAATATGCTGAAACAAGCTCAATGGGTCTAGACACCCCTCGCCCTCGATTGGTTCGTCCATGCGTCTGAGAAGAACCGTTGTTCCATGCTGGACCGGCTCCAGATTCGTGTACCCCTTTGACGCTACAACCATCGCAGGCGCGATAAATAGATTCAAATCATCCGATTCTGTTTTTTGCATGATGTAGACGATCCGACCAGGCGAGGGGATCTCCGGTTTCTCGGCGTTGGCTTCTGCAACCGGAGACGGCCGGATATGTTCCATCTTCGCTTTTGGGATCAGCTCCATCACTGTCGATCTCGTCGGAGCGGGTCCGAGATCCGGGGATTTTTCCGTCGGATCGATGAGGGTGTGGGAATGCTGGCGGTGTGGGCATTGATCCGAGTTGGTGATCGGGTTGTAGTTGGCGGTGCATACGGGACACCTGACGGTTTCTGGGCTCATTTCTTGGTCTCCTGGTGTGGTGGTCATGCTCATAAGATCGGCGCGAAGCTCCTCGATGAGCTCGTTTCGTCTCGAGTTGCTAATGCAATCCTCCGGTAGTGCATCGAGAAACTGCTGGATCGTTCTGGTTCCGAATCGATTTGTGATCGTGAGACTGGAAAGAGCATCCGCGTCCAGCGGTTCGAACTTCATCGCCGCGACCATGTCCTCCATGTCTTTCAAAGCTGGATCGACCCTGACGACCTCGACTCCCATGAGATCCTCGACGATCAACGGAATCCCCTTGTATGTGAGCGGGTCCAATGAACCACTCTCGCCGCGCGGGCGCATGCTGGTCGGTTCGGTGGTCATCGCTTGGGTCTCCTGGTCGGGGGGAAGATTGGTTCAAGTATACCCGTTATTGGCATCTGAGGATTGCGACTGAGCCATTCCGCCAATCCGTCCCGCATCCGTTCGATCGATACCGCATCAAAGACGCTGTCTCCGGTCCAGTCCTCGAATCCGCCCCGCAAACGCACTTTCTTCTCTTTCTCCGAGCTCCAGGTCTGCGATTTGTACCAACGGACATCCTCCTCGTCCGCGCCTGGGTTGTCCTCGATCCCCCCCTCGTCCCACACCCATATATCCCGGTGGGGCTGGTCGATGAGAGCTGCATCATGTGATATTCCGAGGTTCTCATAGTGCTCCTTCCACGGTCCCCATATGACATCAGCCATCCATGAGAGCCCCTGAGTAGCTGTCGCACTCACGATATATTTCGTCTTTCGCTTGCCACGACGCCGCATCATCGCCTCGCGCCACAGTTTGAGCGGTGGTTGCTCGTCGAACGCGATCAAATCCGGGTTCGTCCCCTGGAAGAATGTCCAAGATCGGTCCGCCGAGCTCACAAACCATCGTGAACCGTCGGGGTATTCGTAGAACTTGCCGTCGGTGGTCTCTCTCCACTTCGCACACGATCCGATGACATCGCGTTCGATCTGGTCGCGGAGCTTCCCGAACTGCTGGTAATCCTGACAGAACCAAACGACCTGGACCGGATGATCTGGGGTCTCCTGCCACCTGTTTGTGTGCATACACCAGTTATGACACTCCGCAGCGACGGCGGTTGTCTTTCCAAAGCCGTTACCCGGAAACAAGCCCCGGATGGTGTGTCCCGATTCGTGGAACTGTATTTGACCCTGATCGTGGGGCTCGTAGTCATCGCACGGTCTGGATGCGGCGTATTGCTGAATAATCGCCTGCGCAATGAGCTTCTGTTTGAAATCTAGATCGAGAGCTGCGGACATGAGAACCTCACGCCGGGATCAGCTCTCTATGGACCCAAGCTCGTAGCAATGGTGCGACAATGCGGAACTGAGCTGAACAGAAATCAAAGATCGTTTGATTGTGGGTGTTGGTCCAATACTGGATCGTGTCGATCTCCGGCACCTTGTCCAGCTCGTCCAAGTAGATCGAGAAGAATCGATAGTTATCCACAAAGGCGTGACGGGCGAACATGATCGGGACAATCGGGTGCAACGGGAACGCCTTTTGATATACCTCGACATGCTGCCGAACCGCTTTCCGGTGATTGATCTCCGCGCCTGGCGTGATCTCCGCATCCGTCCGGGTCCTCGGGTAGATCCTGAGCTGGACATGATCCGAGAGCTGAACGATCGGGGTCGCTGTTTGCAGGTCCCGGATTCGAAACAGGTTCATCCGCTTACCGATCGGAACGCGGGGGACGGCGAAGTTTGAGCAAGGGATCCCCGATTCCCTGAGAACATCGAACACCCGCGAGAAGAAGCTGAGATCGTCGGCCGTGTACCTGGTCCGCCCCGACCAGCTCCGTTTGATGCCGAATATGTCCCTGTATTCGGGTTCATAGTCATAGAAGAACCCGATCGGCTTCTTGAGATTCCGCGACTGGTTCTCCATCGACAAGTCATAAACCCGCTGAATGTCATACTTATCGACATCGATCCGGTCTGGATAGCTCTCTCGTCCGTTGAGTCTCGCGCCCACCTGGACCGAGTATTCGACATGATCCTCGAGCCCCTCCTCGCGAATAATGTCCGCAAATCGATCTTGAAACTCCGGCGATCCGGGATTCGAAACGAGGATCGTCCGATGCCGTTCGGTGGATTTCAACCTGAGACGCCGAGACCCGATCTCCGTGTCATCGTCCCACCTGCGATTGTCCCCATACTTCGATTCCGATGCTGTCATATCGATGCTCATGGTGATTCCCTGATCCAGTGTGTCCAGAATCCGTAGATCCAGCTTGCCGTATATCCGATGAACACTGGAAGCATACCCCACTGATCGTTGATCGTGAGCTGGGCATACCAAGCCGGCTGCCCGATGAGCCCCAGGATGATCCCGATCTTTCTCCGCTTCTCGTTCTTGGACATCATCAGCCAGAGCGCGGAAAGACCAAATATCGATACCCATACCTGAGTAATGGCGTCAATGCCCATGACCTGATCTCCTAAAGCGGGGTTGCTGTCGCGGACTTCTGCCCGTTGTCCTCGTCATACTCCTCCGCGAGACGCTCCTCGGAGATAGATCCCCAGAACCCCTCATCGTCGCGGATTACAACGGTTCCGATCTCGACAATCAGAGTTTCGGACCCATGAAGCTCCACGCGAGGATAAATATCCGTGTCGTGTGCGTCCTGGATGTCCTCATTGATCTGTTGATTGGTCATCCCAAGAGCTTCGCGCCCGAACACTCGGAGCTGTCCATCATTCGGAATGGGCCACCCATCGATCCCGAGTGGTTTGCGGTTGTATCTTGCCATGCGTCGGATCATACTCGATCGGTACTCTCGCTGTTCGACCTCGAGGGCCTGCTCAACGCTGGTATGAGACCTGTCGAGCTCGTCTTGGTTGTCGATGGGATCTTCGTCGCCTTGATCGTCTGCGGGTCCGCCTTGCGTCGCTGCGCGGCTTCCCACTCCTCGACACTGACCCATTTCAGATCATCAAGCCGCCTCGAGATGCCCCGCTCCTGAGCTTTCCTGAGAGCTCGACTAATCGATCCATCGGTGATATTCCGCTTGAAGTGTTTGCTGGCGTTCCGGGTGATTTCCGAGCATGTACGGGGCTTCTCATCGATGATAGAAATCGCAAAATCATAGATCGGGGACGGTCGCTCTTGCATTGGGTTCTCCTGGTCGGGGTTGATTGGATCATACCCACCAAAAACAAAGAACGCCCGGAATGCCCGAGCGTTCTTGACCTCTCCCGCTGAGTTGGTTTCATGCGTTCTAGTCCCAACGGTGGAGATATTCTGTTATCTAGATCCCAATGCTGCGATGAGCTGCCCATGCGTGAGCTGCTTCCCGTCTGGATCAATGTAACGCACAAACGATCGACCCACCCACCCGAGAGCTTTCCAATATGAATCAACCTGATCGTAGAGATCGGATAGGTTTGGTTGCTTGAATCTTCCGATCTCGTAATGTCGGCTGCTATCTCGAGGTGAGACACCCATCACGATCGCGGTGTAGTGCTGTTTGCTCATAACTCTCTCCCGTATAGCGACCTGCAATCCGGTCGGCCGATGACCTGAATGTAATATGCACTCATGCCACAGACCAACACCAAAGATAGAAACTGGGTGAAATAAAGGGTTATGGGTCTTTGTCGCCTTGCTTTTTCTCCACCTTCTCCCTGAGAGCTGCGGGTAACAAGTGAATCAAATCGTGCTCTATCGCGAGCTGCAACACATCGTCCTCGTTCATCTGGGTTGGATCCAGTCCTAAACCACCACCTCCGCCAACGATCTCCGTGGGCTTCCCTGCGAGGAGCTGAGACTTATTCGTCGCTGAATCCGCAGCCATTCGAAGCGGTCCGATGAGCTTGCGGATCATGTCCGCTTTCTGGGTCTGACCTTCGGAAAACTTGGTTCGCTTGCGACCCGCCGGCGTCCGCAGGATCTCGCCGGCGTCCTCGATGACATCGCGGAGCACGCGGAGAGAATGATTCTCGATCTGCCTCCACACGGCGGCGCGTTCCTCCGCCTGGGCGCGGACAAGCGACGCATGACGCGCGGGATCTTTGCTGAACTCCCTTTGTACTGTCTTGGCGTGACAACCCACCTGACGGCCGATTTCACGCAGCGAGAGCCCTTCCTCGCGGAGAACCCACATTTGAGCATACTGCTCTGGCAAGAGCTCCGACCCCTGATTCGCGATCTTCGGGGGTTCCTGGATCGACGACTTCTTACCCTGTTTCTGGGGCTTCTTGGTGCTCTTTTTCGTCGTCTTTGGCTTTTTGGTGGACTTGCTCGGCATTCTCGGACCCTACGCCTTCTTTTATGACCACAAATACACTTAGGTTCATGGTTTACGCTTGATTCGTATCTGATTGCGTGTCAAGATACTACACCCGACCAGGAATCATCATGTTTGAAATGACCACTACATCCGACTCTCTCCTCCCATGCCGGGATCTCTCCTCGGCGGAAATGGGACCACGGATCCCCGGCCTTGATTGCGGCTGGGGATCTTTTATCTCTGTCCGGTGCGCCCCAGCATCGGCTCCCCGTCGTCGGGTTTAGGAACGAACCCGACGGCTTTCCTCCTACCAATGGATTGACTCACCATTGGCCTACAACGCCCCCCCAAGTAGCGAGAGCTTGGGGGGCTTTTATTTTTGGGGGAACATGTATGAGCCCGGCGTGTCGTCGTCGGGGTCGGACTTCGACGCCTCCTCATCCTCGCGCATCTTCCGAATCGTGGCGACGAACAGCTCTCTAGCTCCATGCGGTCCGAGACCAATCTGTCCAGAACCGTAAATCAAGAGCTGCTCGATCATCATCCATGCACGAACCATCAGCAAGACATTCGCGGTCCTGTACTCCTCGTAGTTGCGAAAATCCGGTTGATACCCCATGATGTCCATATGGAACGGATTGTCGGGATTGAATCTCGCGGCGATGACGAGCCCGCCACCTTCCCGCTTGATCGCCTCAGACGCCTTTGTGAGCGTCTCCCACGCTTGCGACGGCCCGAGCTCCTGAAATATCTTGTCGGCGGCGTCGTGGAGCTCCTCCTGGCTGTACGCGGAAAGCTGATCGAGGTCTATGGTCGTCATGGTCTGGTCTCCTGGTCGGGAATGAAAAAACCGGCGGGGTTGGTTCCCGCCGGTTCATACTACACTCCGATCATGTCATTGCATTGTCCGCTCTAAGATCGGCGAGGTTGAGATCAGTTGTTTGCAAGCAACAGGATCCCCGTATCTCGGACGCTCTGGTCTGGGTCCATGACCGCAGCTCTTATCATGTCCACTTTGATCCGTGGATGCCCCACAAACGCCTGTGACTCTTGGAGTGAGATCAGCGCCCCTCGCCGTATGCGGGGGCTCTCATGCTCGAGAGCGTCGAGCATGATGACATTCGAGAGCTCGACACCTTCGCTTGTGAACTGGTGTTCAGCTCGCAACCATGAGAGCGTTACGATCGCCATTCGTGCGACGGCTTCATCGGCTGCGTTCTGATATAACCAATCCACCATCTCAATCACGCGGATATTGACCTGCTCGTCGGCCGTGAACCACTCCCATAGCTTTTCGTCGTTCAGGAATGTGATTTGAGCTCTCCAGTCCCCGCGAGACGCGAGGATCGCGTCGAGGAACTGAGGGGGGAAGTAATCGACCGCTACTCGGGTCCAAACGCTATCACAACTGTCCTGGCAGTTTGAAGTCTCCGTCGAAGTCCCATTCTGATCGTTGCAACATGTGTAGCACGATCGACGGCTTTTGACATCGGTATTCGTCGCGTCGCAGTTGCCTGTGTAAATGTCGGCGGAGAGAGCAATGGAGCTCATAGCTATAAAAGCTCCAGCTATCGTAAATACCTTGTTTCTCATCGTGTAATGTCCTTTCACGGCGGTATTGCCGATGAAAGCATGGCATATATCGAGATCCGTTGCAAGAGCTATTTTCGCGGAATGACCAGTTTTGGGGGTTGGTCGGTCCGAGAACCATCCAGCGGGACACCAGACGCCGCAGCGTCGAACTCCCCTTTGAGAAGCATCGAGGAAATCGAGTCGATCGCGTCGTCATAGTCCGCCTGGTTCATCCCGATCTTCTCGGATGCCTCCCGGTTCATCTTTCGAACCTCGTATTTGAGAGCTCCCATGAGCGGGATTAGAGCGTGGTCTGGGCAATCGGTCCGCCGCGTGGTGTGAATCTTCCCGTCATACCCGAGCGCGATCGCAAACTGCGAGACGCCCTGGTAGTCGTCGGATTTCTCTGTTTCGTACGCGCTCCGCATCTCGGGGCCGAGCTTGTCAGCCACCCCCCGAGCTTGGAGAACAAGGTTTCGAACTGTCGTCATTGTCGAATCGCTTTCGAGCTCCGCGATGTCAACGCCGGCGAGATCGCGGATTATTGTTTCGAGCTGCTTCATCTGCTTTCTCCATATGTAACTTCATAAATGAGAGAACAGGGGTCAACCAGTCCTCGATTGTTGGTCCTTCATCAATCCGCCGGAGTGGGTACGGCGTGAACTTGCTCCACGGTATCCCCTTGCTCCCTCTAGATCCAAGTCTGTATTGCTGCCAGGCGTGGACGATCTGATTTGGGAGAAGCACCCCCCGCTCCTCTCCATTGTTCCACACGATGACAGCGACCGTACCAAAACGGGACCACGAAGTAGCGCACGCTGCGAGCTGGTGCTCTTTGAGAGTGGCTTTGGGACCGACGGCAAGCCGCGTGTTCGCCTGGGTCGATTTGCATTCCATCGCAACCGCTCGACCGTACCATCGCGATTCGTCGCCGGCGGGTCCGCACATTCCGAGCGTTCCGTAGTAATCGAACGGCGCCCGCTCTGAGAGAATGCGAGCAATGCCCGATTTCATCCAATGATCTCGATGTAGCCATTTTTTCGGCATTGGCTGAGTGGCGACGGGTAGCTTTTCGACCTTTGCCAGTCCGCATAGCTCATAATGAGCGTTCGCCTGGTCGATGAACGCTTCGAAGTTTTTCCCGTCCCGCTGGACCCGCTTCCCTCTGAGAACCTGATTCGGGTTCTTCTCCCTCGGTTGCCCTTGCTGGGCGAGAAACTCCTCGGATGTCATGGATTCGGTCATTGCGGCCTCCTGGTCAACCTCTGAACTCTAGAACAGTCTCTTTTTTCATCGCGTCCCAATACTTGCATAGATTGAGCTTGTATCGCCGGCTTGTATACTGCTCGATGCACCTAATCGCTGTTTCGAGCTCGTCCCTGTAGAGCTGGAACGCCCTGTCGTCGAAGATCAATCGTAACCATCTGGATGCTTCCCGCTCGGTCGCGTTTCGGCGTCGGCAGTTGACATGAACGCCCTCGATTGAGCTGTATCCCGATTTGTGGGTTCCGCGAACGGGATCGAGGGGATCTGCATTGGCAAAGTCTGCGCCGACCGTCCATTCCAAATCGAGAGTCACCCACTCACTCACCATCCTTTGTACTCCAGGATGAAAGTCCGCGCCTTCTCAACGGCGTCGAACATTTCATCCGACGAGTTTGGAGCGCCCTTGTCTGGATGCGAGTTGAGTCTCGCGGCTTTGTAGACATTGTGGAAAATCTCCGGGCTCTCGAGCAAATCCCGCTCACCGATTCCGCCGAGCTTCGAGAGCGTGATGAGCAAGCGGGCGGATTTCATTGGTGTGTCTGGAGTCGTGTTTGCGAGCTCCGAGACGGCCGTTCCCCCTGTGGGGAGCTGTGCATGTCCTCGATACTGCTGCTCCATCGTCGCGCACCCGTACTTTTCCCGCTCCAGTCTGCGACCTCTGAGCGTCATCTGGATTGCCTTTAGATTCTGGACCCAATCCGCATACATGGAGCTGGGAATACAGACTTCGACCCCGTCGAGCATAAAAACGATCTGGACCGACGGCCTGGACGGATTGATCCCTGATTTCGGACGATTCCCCATTGTGTAGTCCGACAAGCTGTGGAATGTCTCGACGACGACGCTATCGATGTCGTTCCGCTCGAGCTCGTCTTTGAGAGCTGCGAGCGTCTTGTCGAATCCCCCATCCCACGCCCTCGCTTTGTGCTGGCACGATTGGCCGCTGAATGTTCGGATCGGTCTCCAATCGAACTCACAATATTTATTCTTCATCGCTTCCTCGTTTCTGTGCTTGAATCAAGTTTCGGAGTCGGCTTCGGTGTTCACGAAGAACATCGATTCCGCCTTCGATCATCTTGAGATCGTCATTGATCTGGTTGGTGTCTTGGGTGTACGGGACCATATCTCCATGCAGGACCTCGTATGTCGTGTATGTGTGCGAGCAATCGGAGCACCTTCGCCGGCGGTATACAACCCGAAAATCATGCTTGTCCCTCGAGTCTCGAACTCTGCTGCGAACCGATGAGCATTTCGGGCATCTCATCAGTCCATCCCCACAAGAACGACCCCGGCGGGGATCTTGTATCCAAACTGCGATCGACCTCTCATTCCAGGGACAACGACCTGAGAAACTCCCAACTGGATCGTCACCATTTCGACGGCATTTGGTCTACTGAATCCAGGACGAGCATCGTGGGTGTGTTCCGGTGATGTGCTGACGGAAATCGCGTATGTCGAGAAGTGTGGGCGGCTTCCCGGTGGGATTGGGGGGAGCTGGGCGAGCTGCGTCACGAACGATCGAGCGTTGACGATGATTGGAAATCTCCCCGCGGACTCGTCTTTGGCCTGGCGAATAGCATCGGCGTGATCTTCTCGCATCTGGTTCATCTTGCTTTGAGCTTGCATGAGATGAACCCGTAACCGGATCTCCGAATGTAACGAGCTCGACGCCAACTCGATCGCTGATTCGGCGTGTTTCATAAAGCGGACATAGTCCGATTGCGCCCGCTCGCGCAGCTTCTTCTTCTTGATTCCCATAGTGGTCTCCTGGTCGGGTGAGCATGACTATAGCACGAAAAACCCCCGAATGGCCGTCCGGGGGTGTTGAACAGAAGCTTCCACGCTTCGATGCACTACGAGAACTCCCCCCCGAGGATTCAAACCTCGACCCTCCATCGAACCCCGCTGGGTGATGACGCTCTATCAACTTGAGCTAGGGGGGATAAGCGCGGGTCCCTCCCCGCCGTGCCACCACTTCACCACTTGATCCGGGGCAGGTGACGCCTTCGGTGGGTATTCCTCAACCGGCGGACTTCTTCTTTCCGCCCTTCTTCTTTGCTGCCTTCTTCTTTGCTGCCTTCTTCTTGGATGACTTCGGGGCCTTCTTCTTGGATTTCGGAGCTTCTGGCTTCTCCGAACGATCCGCGAGCGTGATACCGTTGTTGCTCTCGATGTCCTGGTGAGCTGCGACCATGGCGCCGATGTCTGAGCTCCACTGTGTCAACTTGCGAACCGCGTCGCCGCCCAATCCGCAAACCTGACGGCTGAACCACGCGGACCACTCATCGACCATCTCGCCGGTCTGATCCCCCATCTTCGTCGCGTAGTGACAAACAAGATCCGTCATTACGCCAAAGCTGGCATCCGTGATCGGGTTGGCGGGGAGCTCTCGCCCTTCTCGCAACAAACTGAGGATCTCGATGTAGAGCTCTCCGAAACGCGGAGCGATCTTCGAGCTGAAGATCGCGAGCTCCTCATCCGTCGGCCGCTTGTCAAGCATGGGTGTTCCGTGGAACAGGTCCGCCCAGGTCATCCCGATTGTGGTTTCGCGGGACTCGAGCTCGTCCCTAAACTCCGATTCTCCCTGGATTTCTGCATCGTAAAAATCTGTGAATCGCGGAAGATCGATCAAATCGTCATCACTACCTGCGAGCTTGAGTTTTGGCGCGTCGTTCTTCGTCGGCGGATTGTCTTTCTTCGGTTTCGGCTCTGGCTTTGCTTTCTTCGATTTCGGTTTCGGTTCTGGCTCTTTGCTGGCTTGCAAAATCGTCATCTGTTCACCGCTAGGGGCATCCAAACCCTTCGGCCACTTGTCGAGCAAATCCCGCTTCTCGAGGAAGCGGTAGACGGCTGTATCCACGACCGCAACCGTTTCGCGTCCGAGATCCCCATCGTCGATGAGATTGGGGATAAGTCGGTCGCGACCCTTGAGGAACTCGTCTACGGTGTGGTATCCCTGGGTCTCGAGACCGGCAGCGGTCCAGACCTGCTTTTCGAGATCCTTCGTCAGATCCGGGCCGCCGGTGAGATCGCGGAGCTTGACATATTTCCAGGCGTTCGGACCGTTCTTGGATCCGTCGGCGAAGATTCCGGGCTCGCGGGCTTCGGAGATCATCGTCAACTCGCTCTCGGTCAACTTCTTGCTTTCGTCAAGCAACACCCGCCGGCGGGAGTCGATCTTTCGATATTTGAGCTGGGCGCCCTCGAACGCATCGCATCGCTGATTGAGAGCTTTGCATGTGGCTTCGTCATACGCCGAATCCGGGAACATTTCCCGAGCTGCTGTCTGCGCCTCGAGCAATGCCTCCTCCGCGTCATTCATCACTTTTTTGGCCTGCTTCCAATCGGGCTCAACGCTCGCGAGTCTCAGAAGCGAATCGCATCGTGCTTCGTCTGCGGCTTCGATTCGCAACCATGCGAGCGGTTTCTGTTCGTTCGTGGATTTGGTAGTCATCGTTTGGGTCTCCTGGTCGGGTGCTGGGCCGCCCTCTAGCGGGGGTATCTGAACATACACGCCTCGAGCGAGATTGTCCACACTCCCCCCCGATTCTGGATCCCTCGTCAGCTCTTACTCTTACACCCCAATAGATATATATCTGGTGGTGGTAGTAATAGGGGCTGTCGGTTTGTGGATGGTGGTCGCAAGTCTGGCAAAGAGCACGGACTTACGACCATGATAAAACTGTCGCTTTGTGTCGGTTGGTGTCATCTGTTGGCAACTGCGCGAACGATCGGGGGCTTTGGATGGATACTGTTCGGATATTCGAGACCCCCTAATCGACAACAATCGATTTTCACCGACAACCTTCCCACGGGTTATACACCTCGCAACCGACAACAAAAAAGGCGGATGGAGCATCAGCAACTCCATCCGCCGGCTTCACCCATCCATGAGACAGGGAAGATTATTTGTCTGGCCTGGTGAGCGATTCAACGATCCGTCCGGTGTTCTCCGCCGCGTGGGGTCCGCCAACGAATGCGAAGTCTGGAGTTTCCGATCTCGGATCCCCGATGAGGATGCAAAAATCAAGATTCTTATCGATCATCTTGGGGTCCGCGTCGTCAACTACCTTTGCCTCGATTCGCTCGTTGAATGGTTCCCACTCCTGATTGAACTCCGTCGGTGTGTAATGGACATACCCTCGAGCGCCTTCGTAAACAATGTAATCCCCGATATTGATCTTCTTCGCGGGTCCCTGCTTGATTTTCAGGATCATCTCCTCCGGGGTCCTTCTTGCTCCGGTTTCACCCTTCTTGAATCTCCGTGTGTATCCAAATCTCTTTGCTTGCGATGAGCTTCCATCGACGATTTCAGCTCGAACTACGAATCTGCGTCTCTGATACTTTGCTGCGGTCATTTGTTTCTCCTGGTCGGATTTCTTTCTACATGGCTTGGGTCGTTGCCCCATCTGGATCGAATCTCATCGAGCATTTCTTTGATCGAGTCTTTGTCGGCATTGCTTACATACTGCACCGGCGCGGACGACATAAACGGAGTCGTGAGCACCACGAAAGCCGTGTTTTCCGGTGTCAGTATGTCAATCGCTGCGGCGAGATCCTTCATGTGTTCGGCGAGCTCGGGCTCGGTCATGTCTAGATATTCATGGCTCATCTCCGTCTCCTCCTCGCCTTGCGTTTTCCGAGACGCTCGGCAACAAGCAATCGATTCTCTCGGGCGCATATCTCCATGACATGCTCATACTCACACCCAGATTCGAGGATGGTTTTTTTCTTGGGGTTGTAAACTGCATATCCCGGCGGATACGGGAAACAGCATTTCGCAGGGACCCATACCCTCGGGATCTTCGGGAACTTGTTTTTCACTGGATTCTCCTGGTCTAAAAGGGGATGTCGTCACTGTTTATTGGTGGCTGCTTGGAATGCTCGACGAATCCTCGTCCCGCTCTGGCCTTCCGTTGCTCCGGGGTCGAGAAGTCCGCCGGCGGGACAGGTGGATCATCTGGCGGATTCTCGGGGGGTTTGGGGGGAGCTGGCGCCGGCGTTCGGCTTAGATCCGATTCGATCTCGTCGATGCACTCATCGATGACATCCCGGAAGATCCACGGTAGATCAGCCATACCCTCGGCGGAGTCGAGCATATGGAGTATGTCGTGGTGCTCCTGGGCGACGAAGTTTCTCAAGATTGTCCGGTCGAGCTTGATATTCTTCTCTTTGAGCAAGGCGCCGAGCTTCGCGGCGGATGCTGCCCCGATCTTCGCCGTGTGGTCTGGATATTGCCCCTCCCACATATTCACAACAACGCCAGGACTCCCCCCGATCTTCTCTTTCCCCGCGATGAGCTGGACTGGAGCGTAGAGAATGCGATCCCGGTTGGAATCCAGCCAATACTCGTTTCCGAACCGATCAAAGAAAGCAATATGCTTAGTTTTGCTCAAAAACATAGGTTTGTTTTTGTGCTCTACGAAGTAAATAACCGGCTTCGCGATCTTCTGCCCAGGGCGATTCGGATCTCGGCAATCGTGCATACCAAACTGTGAAACTCTGAGAATCACATCGCGGTCGAACCCGTACATCATCGCAAAGTCGCGGGCGCCGAGTACATCGCTCGAAAAGTGGGCGCTAAATGGATCGTGCATTTTCTTGTCTCCTGGTCGGGGATCGATGATTCTAGGCGCAAAAAAACGCCGAGCGGTGTTCAGTCGCTCGGCGTCTGCTGGTCCGAGACCCTCGGTTTCTTCCGACCAGGAATATTCGGGGGCCATTATCGGATTGCTACCGATTCTACGCCTGTGGCGTGGTTTCGGCTGCGGGCTCTCCTCCCGTTTCGGGCTCTGCAAGCGTGGTATTCGGACTATTTTCCGTACTCGCGCCAGTTGCAGGGGTTCCATGATCGTCGAGGTTCAAAGGGATCGGCTGGGTGTCGCCGGCGGCGTCGGTCGGAGAATCCGAAATAGCGTTCTTGATCTCCTCTGTCTCGATCCCGAGTTTCTCCGCGATCCGCAAAACAATCGCTTCGAGTCGATCGGAGCGACCGCTGAGAGATTGGCATTGGTCGCCGATCTCATGGATCCTCAGATTGACGGCATGGGCTGATATGGCGGATTGGCACGCCTGAACGCTGGAGCTCTGGGCCTGCTCGAGAGCGAGACCGACGATCGACGCGGTCGATCCGCACGAACCCACGATCTGCGGGACCACATTCTCCTTTATGTTCTTGGCGATACCCGCGAGCTTGACGACCATCGAAACCCCCACATCCGCAGCGTTCGGGCTTGCTGGCAGGGTTGATCTTGCGTGGTCCGCGCTGTCGATGATTCGATCGAGATCCGAACACAATGCGCTGAGCGCGGTATTCATGGGCATCGTGAGCATCGTTCTGAGCGTTGCAAGCGCCTGGGCATTATGGAGATTCTGCTCCGGGGTGAGCTGCGCGGCTTGCGTGACCTCGTCGAACTTCTCCCGGATCTTCTTCGTGTCGTCGCTTTCGAGATTGTTTTGTGCGGCGAGATTTTCCTGGTCTGACATGGCGTTTCCTTTCGTCTGAATGACGGCGAGGATCGCCCCTCGATGGGGCTGGGGTTCCTGGCCGGAAAATGCTGGATCCCGTTTAGAGGACCCAGCATCGAACTACGAGCTTTGGGGGCTCGAATGGAGATTCATAGAGCGGCGTCGATGACCGCGAATCCTGCATCGATCAGCTTCTCGAACAGGCGACCGATGAACGCGCGGGCCTCGCGACGAACCTCGATGACCTGCGTAGCGGCGAGACTTTGCAGGGTGTTGATGTTGTGAGCTGCACCATCTGGATAGATCGCGTTGTTTGGGAAGCGGAGAGCGTTGAGATTGTTCTCTGCGAGTCGGCGGAGAGCGTTTTTCGCTTCTGCGGCTCGCTCTTGGGTGAGATTCGCCCAAGCGCCCTCGGTGGTGTTCACGGCATCGTTGATGGTGCTCTCGACCAAGTCGCTTACGATCTGCTTGATGGATTCCTCTGAGAATGACATGGTGGTCTCCTGGCTTGTAAAACGGAATGAATAATCGGACGGCGTTGTAAAGAAATCAGCGATTTACTTTATTAGTGACGATCGCGGGCGAACGGCGCCGGCGTCACGGACTGGAAATCTGCTCGCGGACATCCTCGAGCTCGGAACTGGCTTCCTGCACAACGACCCGGAACGCTCGTACATTCTGCAACCGATCTTCTCGCTCGGGGGTCTCCTCCCCAACCGGACCTAGATCGGGGTCCTGCATCACATACTCCTCGTACTCCGGCCCGACTGTCTGATTCACGAAAGTATCCGCCGACTGGACGAAAAGCGGATCGTTGACGGTGTTGACCTTCTGGCATCCCGAAGTCATCACTACAGCGGCGACCGCGATCCCCGCGAGAAACGATACTACATTGGTCGATTTCATGTCCTGGCTCCTTGTTCATGGTGTGCTCTTTTCACTCCCCAACATGGGTCGATGAGTTGAGCATACACGGATCAAGGGTCATGCGTCTGTAGAGGTGGACCATAAAGTTTCGGATTCGAGCTCGTGACTCGATAACCTTGAAGATTCACCCATCGATCGATCGCGTTCGCCTGCGTCTTGGCTGCTTCTGCTTCCACCCCACGGATTTCGTTGGACTGTTTCGCGTGTGCCTCGATCAAGACAACGGATTCGGAGATTTTTTCGATCGGCTCGGTGACATCCTTGAGCTCGTTCTTGATGAGATCATGCGCCCCAATGAGGACCAGCACCAGGACACCCAGAAACCCCCCTTGCATGAGTAGTTTCGCCCACCACGGACCGGCATCGTTTCCGCCGGCGCTCATGTATGTCATCCCGTCTTTGCTGGCAACTTGGACCTTTTGATCTTCGCTCATCTCTGCTCCCCTGCGTCTAGCGCATCCATTTCAATAAGCCCACGGCGGGCAACTTCGACCATCCGACGCTTCAACTCTTTCGACTTCTCTGGATCCCCCTTGGCGCTTTCTTTCGCCTGGGAGTACAAATCTTGGATCTCAAGCATCGCGTTTTTGATTGGCTCGAGCTTCTCGAGGACCTCGACAACTGCCCCGAGCGCCTCTTGATCGACATCCCCGGATTCCTGCATCGCTTGAGCTCTGCGCCGGAGCGTGTCGTATTGGTCCGCGAGAGCCGCGGCGTCCTTCACCGACCGGCTGTTCCACCCGACCGGATCCCTCGAGAACATGCGGCCGACTTCTGGGAGAGAAGCGAGCTCGTCCACGCGGAAACCCTCATCGATTCGATCCAGCAGCTTGACCATGTCGTCGAGCTGCACACCAAGACCATTCCGAGCGAAGTACCCGATTCTGATCGGCGACGAGTTTGTCATGCGACCGACCCAGCGATAGAGATCGGGGGTTGTGTCGAAATACCGATCCGGCGCCTCCATGTAGTCCATGTAGGACGGTTCAAGGCGTTCTCCGCGATAAAGCGAGTATCCCATCTGCGCCTCGGTCCCAGCTTTGAGAGCCATAGGTGCGAACTCGAGCGGGTTGATCGATGTATGCGGGAACACTTCGCCGACCATCTTTCTCGCGATCTGCTCCCCACTCACCCCGCGCTGACCGTCGAGCTCATCGAGGATATTCCAGGTGTAGCTCTGGACCCCGCCGGGAATCCCATAATCGAACGGGATCCGCAAACCACGGATGTCCATGTGGGTAACTCGCTCTTTCTCGGTGCGCTCCATGTTCCGCTTTCGATCCTCTGGACCCTGTGCCAAGCGATTTAGAGCCCACGCAACACCAGTCCAGAACGCGATATTCCCCATCCGGGTCGCAGCGGTGAGAGCTCCGCGAGCTGGGACCGGATCCATGAGGAAACGCGCCTGCTGGTTGAAGATTTGAAATGCGGGGTTGAGGAAGCCGGCGGTTCGATAGATCGAATGCGCCGACGATGAGAGCGGGCGCTCCGAGAAGTTGCCCGTTACGGTGTCTGCTGCGAGCTGCGCGGCTTCGTCGGAGAGTCCCCGACGCTTCGCCATAATGTACGCGCCTTGTCGTGGCGCGGTCTCCATCGCTGACGCAAGCCAACGCTGTCCGGTGAGGATCTGTTTGAGCTCGAGCGGCTTGAGAAGCACCCGGACGGCGATACCCGGAGCGGTGAGTGTCTTGGAAAGCATGTTCATATCACGCCAACCTCGAGGAACAAGACCTTCCGCGAGAACCTCCATCGTTTTCGATCTCTGCTTCGCAAAATCGTCGGTCGAGACCTCCCGGAATACGCGAGACAAGAGCTCGGGGGATACCAGGGTGTCAGCTCCTCGATTGGTGAGCATGGAGACGGCGCCGACGGCGTGATAGAACCCCGGCACCAACGCGACGGGGTCTTTTCCGAACAAAACAGCGGTCATCGAGTCTCGGAACAGGTTTCGCATCGTGAATGAGAATGTCTGTGTGATCTGATTCTTGAGCCCCTGCGTGGTGCTCCCGAATGCCTGTTCCGAGATCCTCGCAATGGAGTTGACGGTTTCGCCGCCCTCGGTGAAGATCCGAAAGAGATTGTCATCGAGCACCTGGAAATACTGCCGTTTCCCGTTGATATTGGGAGCAAGGACATTGACCGCCTTCGGTGGGACCTTCCGCCAAATATCGAACCCGTCCACGATCCCGATGTCGTCAACAGTGAAGCTCGCCAGCTCCTCGGGAACCATGTTGAACAACTCATTCCCCTGGGAGACTTCGTCAACAATGTATTGGTGAATCGCCTTCTTGACTTCGTCCGGGCTTGCTGTGGCGAGTTTCTTGGTGTCGAGCTTGAGACGAATCCCCATCCGCTTCGCCGCAACCTGCGCGGAGCGGGGGACATCCGGCATTTTCTCGAGCGTCGCGGAAAGAAGAATCGGCGACATCGCAAAGCGGTTCCAGTAATACGCATTGATCGCTTCGTCGATCTTCCGAGACATCGCGGTCAAGAGCGGTTCGGCTGGGTTTACTGATCCGCGAGAGCGTCGGATATTCGCCGTCGGCGCGGTTGTTGCCCCACTCTTGATCGATCGGGGTCCTCCCTCTCCCTGCCTGGTGAGCGGTAAATAGTGCTCGAATCGGTTTTTGAGCTTGATCGCGTCGGCTACTTTGAGCTCCCCAGACAGGACATCGAGAAGCAGGGTTGCGTTCATAATCTCCTCGAGATCCTTGAACACTCCCGCCCAATGCTTGTTTCCAGACTCGGACTTCTTGATCTCTTGGATGAGATCGATCGGGGATGCGCCCTCTCCCTTTGTTTGGTACGGGAACGACTCCCCCTCCATCGCGCGAGCTTTGATCCTCGCAACGGTGGCCTTCATTTGTGCATAAGTCTCGAATCTAGCCCACTCGTCTTTTTTGATCGGTTCGATCGCGTCAGCAATGGATTTGTCCGCGAGGACGACGATGTCTCCGTGGCTCTTGGGCTCATCCGGGACATTGAATCCCGCTTTCTTGAGGAGTGATCGCTCGAGCTTCGAGAGCATGACCGGATCAGTCCTGAGACCTGGCGTTCCATCCATGTGTCCGCGTGGCCGATCGTATGAAGTGTTCGCGAGGTTCTCTGGAACGATCGTCGCATGAACCCGCATCCCGGTCGGCGCCCCTGGCTTCACTGGACCCGGTCCCTCGAGAGCGACATTCACCATCTGGGGGATGTGGTTGAGCGATTGATACGCCGGCATCATGTCCGCAGCGGTGTTCTTGATCGATTTCTCGAGCTTATCGACGGCCTTCCACCCGTCCCGCATCGTCTTGGCGTCCTTGCGGACCTCGACAAGTACCCGCCGCATCGCAAACTCTGGAGCGTTTCCTCTGGAAACATAATCGGTCATTGCGTTTGCGATAACCCGTTTCGCGCGGCCTCCGGTGCTCTTGGTGTCATTCATGTATGACCGCCAGCGTGCATCCAGTGGTCGCTGCATGTACGCATCGAACGCTCGAGCTGCATCGCGGACGGATTCGTAGATTTTCGGATTCGCGCTCTCCATCGCCGAGAGAATCCGCCTGGATGGACCCCATCGATCCATCATGTCGGGAGAGACGATCAAGCGACGGATGAACTCCGCAAATCCTTCTTCGGCCGAGACCGAGCTCGCGAAACTTCCAGGGAGCTCCGTGAGTGAAATCAAGTCATCCTCGAAGTCCTTGATGAACTTCGGATTCGACTCCCGAACGATGGCGCTGATCGCGTGTCCCTGTTCGTGGAACATCCAGTTGGGCTCGCTGGCGCTCTTGGTGCGAATCATGTGGGCGCCTGGCAGGTAGTGAGCTGGATTCTTCGCGCTGAGCTGCTCTTTCGTTTGCCGCGTCAAGAGCGGATCTAGAGCTCGTCCGAGCTCCTCGGCAATGCTTCGGACTCCGTATTTCATGCCCTTCGGGTCGCTCTTGATTCGACCAACGATCTTTTTCCCGCCTCGGGTGGTTGGCAAATCTGTAACCCACTTCGGCGGGATCTTTCGCGTGATGCCCGGATCCACACCCGATTGTGGGTTCGCGTTGTGCGTGTCGAGCTCCATCTGGTCCCCTGGGACACCCTTGACCGTGTCGAGATCGTGTCCAGTTATCCCCTCTGGGGTTGTTCGCTCGGTCGCGGTGTAGAGCGAGAGCTGACGATCATTGGGATCGACGATCTTCGACCGTGGGCCGGTGGTGCTCATCGAGCTCGTCGCGTCGGGCTTCGGCGATACAAACTCCTGTGCGTATCCCGTCGCCTGCTTCGATGGGCCTTTGCCCGGAGTAAACCCACTCGCGACGACCTCGGACCATCTCCCGCTGATCTTGTAAAACGACGGGGTCTTGATCCCTGGCTTTCCATCCCTCCCCATGTTCGCCACTTGGAGAGAGACTGTCGGATTGTCGGTTCTCTGCATGATGCGGGCTGATTTTTCGAGAATCTCCGGCGAGATCATCCCGATCGGAGTTGCTCCGTCGGCGACTTCGATTGAGACGCTCCCGATGTCCCTGGACATTGCGCCGAACCCGAGAGATCCGTCCGGGTTCTGGAATACCACGGCCGCAGCGTCGGATTCGTCGGTGACAATCTTGAGCTTCTTGGCTGCCGCGACCAGGGATTGAGGGTCGATGTCCTCAAACACCACGGATCCGCTTATGTCTTTGAAATACGGTTCAGAATCGGGGACACTGAGCCCTCCGAAGTCATTTTTCTTGAGCGTCGAGGATGCCTTGTCGATCTCATAGAGACCGTCGGGCGCCCATCCGTTGACGGCTTCCGCCGATCCGAATGCACCAATGTCCAACCGAACAACCATTCTCGCACCTAAGAACTCGGCGGACTGTCCGCCCTTCGAGACCTGGACCATTCCGTCCTTAGCTCCGCCAGTCTGCCCGATGACCTTCCCGATGTCCTTGAGAACCTGAGACGGCTTGGTCGCTGGTTTCATAACCGGGATTTTGGTGCTCTTTGGGAAGCTCGGAGACTTGTATTTCGATGGTTTTGCTCGAGCGATTGCCTCCATCTTCTTGACAACCTCCCCGATCTTCTTACGGTTGGCGCGGAGCTCTTTTGGGGCCAACGGCTTTTCCTGATCGCTGGTCTTTCTCGCCCAGACTCGGGCGTCGTCCATGCCGGTCTCGACCTCCTCATAGTTTTTCGCTAGATATTCTGCGTTTTTGGCGTCGAGCTCTGGATCTGCTGATCTTCGTTTTGAAACAGATTCGCCGGCGTTGCCCCCTTCGTCTGCTCGATCGCCTGGAGCGTTTGACTCTGGTTGGTCTGCTGGCTTGCGAGCGGGTCCACTGGATCCTGTTGCTTCATCACTGGCTCCTCCAAACTTGACGGCCTGAGTCTCTCCAAAGAGCTCTCGGATCCGCTTGATGTTCTCGCCTCTTGGCGACATGTCGGTATCGATCGGGATCTGCACGACTACACCGTCATGCCCCCTTTGCTTGATCTGATTGGTGAAATCTCGCATATACGCATTGCGGGAAGCGTTATCGAGCGGGATCTGAGCCCCTGTTATCTTCGTGATGTCGCTCGGGTTCTCGATGACATATGGATTGTCGAGCTGGAGATTCGTCCGGCTGACATTGGGACCATACGCCTCCGCTGCGGACTTCGTTGTAGCGACATACTGACCAGGACCCAGAATCGGACCCTCCGCGCCGTCTGCATATACCGCCGATGGATCAGCTCGACCGGATCCGGTGAACCCCATAATCCCGAGCTTCGAGCCCGTCTTTGGTCGCAAGGATGGGGATCCGAAGTAGTTTTCGGGGCTCGCTGTGAAGTTGACGCGGAGATTCGGATTTGTCGCACCACCAGCTTTCGATTCTGGCGGTGTATTGGCGGCCTTTGGAGTCTTGGGCTTCTTTGCTGCTTTCCGGTTATACTCCTCGATGCTCGATTTGACAGTCCCGTCAAGGTCTGGGATTCGGAAGATCAACCGTCCAGACTTGTCCACCTCTGGATCGCCGGCGCCGATTGCGAGCATCGTCTCGCGGAGCTGCTTCATCTCGGCGGACTTCTCCATCTTCTTCGGAGCGGTGAATCGATATGTCCACTTTGGCGCATCGATCGAGCTCTCCCCTCTCATCTTCCGCCACTTCCCGATCTTGGTCCCGTCGCCCGACACCTCGAACGCCTCGAGGACTCGGGGAACCACCTCTTGCACCTTCTGACTGTCCCTAATGCGGAGCGGGATCAGATTGATCGGTCCTCCAGGTATGTCGATGATGTCGGCATCCATCGCGACATTGTGCTCATTGATCGCTCTCTTGAGCTTGGGGATAACCGTATCGACCCAGCTCTCCAGGATCGCGTCTGCAAAGTCCTCCGAATGGATGTCCTCGGGTAGAAAATCGTCAAGATAAATACCCATCTCGCCAACGATGTCCTCGAGCGCACCCTCCGCGTTCATCGCTGCCACTTCTGGAGCGTTATCGATGTCGATATAGTCCTGATTCACTCTCTGGTATCCGTAGAACTTCTCGAGCGTGATCGGTTCGCGGGCGTTGATCTCGAGCCCGTCGATGATGTTCGCGATGACCTCCATACCCTCCGCCTGGGTCCAACCGTTTTCGGGATCGAACTCCATTTCGAATCCGCTTTCCCTGGCGAACTTCTCGGCGCGTTTGATCTTCGCTTCTCTGGTGGCGATTTCGTCCTCCAGATCGGGAGTGATCCCCTTCTGGGCTCCGCTTGCACCTTTGGGCTTGGATTCCGCCGGACCAAACCCCTCGGGTGTTCGATCAATGATCTCGGTCTTGGGCTTCTTCTCGCCGTCAACCGTCTTTGCGAGCTTCCGCAAGTGCTTCGGTAGGTTACTGAGCCCCTCCTGTTCAGCGTACCACTCGGGGACATACGCGGAAATCTCCGTCTCACTGTTTGCTCGAGCTGCCAGAACCCGACGGGCGCCGTCAGCGATGAAGAACTCCCCGGATCCGTCGGCTGATGGCCCGCCTGCGATTGGTGGGCGTGTCGCTGCGCTCTGCTCCCGGTACTTCTCAACAACCGGCGTCGGATCTACAACCTTATCGTGAACCTTGAGACCCTCGATCGGGATCCTCACCTTGACGAACTCATCCCCGCGATGGTCGATGTTCTCCAGATTGCTGCGCTGGAACTTCGTATAGTTTTCTTTGCTTCCTCCGTCGGCCGTGGGCGCCTCGATCTCCGCGAGCTTGTCGATACTGACGCGACCAGGGAAGTCATTGGACAAGCGGCGGCGTTCATCCTCAACCTGCGCGAACACCCGTTTCATGTCCTTAGCGTCCTCTGGACTGAGCTTGTCGAGATTCGACTTTCCAATATCGATCTGCTTCTGACTCATCCGGCGGACGGTTCGGACGATCTCATCATCCCTCTCGGAATCGGGTTTCGAGCTCGCTTTGCCGCTCTCCCGCTCGAGACTCGGTCCATACATCTCTTCAAGCTCTTTATCAGCTTTTTCGGACTTCTGGCGGCGTTGCTCGGGCGTGAGCTCCTCGTTTTGGGGATCTTTGACAATCCCTCTCTTCTTGCCTTCCGCATCAAGGGCGCCACGCTCGGAGAGAACAAGATCGATCGCGTCGAGCTCGGCACCCTTCGCGGTCTTGTATCGCTCCCGGAGCTCCTCATCGGGGACAGACTCCAGCTCTTTCGCGATCCGCTCGGTTTCGACGACCCGCGCGTCCTGGTCGGCGTTGTTCTTCTCTGCGCGGGCTTGCTTCTCTGCGTCTGTGAGTGGCTTCTCTGGGGCCTTGAGGATTCCGCGTTCGATTGCCTCTTTCTCGATGTCGGAGAGCTCCTGGGGGGCCTCTCCTCTGTTCTGCTTCGCCTCCGCCTTTCGATTCTTGAGCTCTTGGATCTGAGCTGTTCGAGCAACCGCCAATCCACCAAGATCGATCCCCTGCGCCGTCGCGATTTGTTCGACTTCGCCTACGGTGAGCTTTCGGCCGATCTTCTTCCCTGCCATGTCGAGACTGTCCACGAACTTTCGTAGCGTTGTGGATAACTCCTGTCCATCCGATCCTTGAGCTGCTGCGTAGCTGATCGCCATATCAATCTGCTTCGTCGCCTCCTTTGGAACGCGGGCGCCGATTGCTCTGGAGATTGAATCGAGACCTCGAGCTGCGCGGTCGAATGCAACACCCATGACAACACCAGTACCCGCGCCCGTGAGTGCGCGTGATGTGATTTCAACGGGTGACGCGCCCTCTCCGCCTGCGACGATCCCCTCAGCGAGTCCATTGGTGAGAGCTGCGTCGGTCGTATTCCACACCAGCGCCCCGGCTGCCTGAGCGGTTTTGAGCGAGAGACCTTGATTCAAAAAGTATTTACTGAGTCCGTGGGTCGCGATGGTCTCGAGCGTCGCGCGGGCTCCCATCTTCTCGGCGACCGCGACGGGTGTTCCTCGAGCGACCAGGTCATCGACATACTTCCCCTTCTGCAATGCTGTGATCGGCGCCTTTGCGACACCCATCGAGATCGCGAAGAACACTGGATCTACAAACCCGCCGGTGAACGAACCGGCGAGCGATGTCACTGGATGCTCCTCGTATGCGGTCTGAGTCATCTTCTCGAGAATGTCCTTGTCCTTCGGAGTGGTGTACCCAACCCCTGTGAGACGGCCGATTCCCCGGATTGTGGATAAAAACGCATCCGTCCCAGCGATCGAGAACGCATCCGATTTCGTCATGTTCGCAGCATCGGCGCGAATGAACTCGTCTAGAAGCGTGTCGTAGGGCGTCGTGTTGACATCCGCAGCTCCGCCATTCTTCATAATGTTCAATCGAGCCATTCCCAAGCCCATCGCCTTCCCGAACTCGCCTTCGGCGTTCAGGATCTCGATCTCTTGCCCGAGACGATCCACGACTTGCTTATTCGCCTTCGAGTAGTCCCAGCCCGCCTCATTGAGCTCTTTCCCGATTTGCTCGTCGGTGCTCCCGTTCGCCCAAAGCTCGACAATCCGTTTCGCGAGATCGTCGCCATTGGAGACATCCGCGAGACTCCCCTCGGCGGTCTGCTTCTGGATAATCTGCCTCAATGCACGATCGCCAACCGTCTCAACCGCCGATCTTCGGTCCTCGGGGCTCGCATTCTCGTCGGCGAGCGTGTTTCTCGCCATTTCCATGAGAATATCGTCCGCGACATCCTCCGATGGATCCTTCGCCATTGGGAGCTGCCCCTCGTCGGCAAACCCGACCAGAAGATCGGCGGCCAATCGCTCCGAGCTCCCAGCGTTCTTGTCGATAAAGTCACGCTCCCCATGCTTTTTCGCGTATGCCCGCTGCTTCGCCTCCCGTTCGTCCTGGGTCGCGCCCTCTCCGCGATACTTGGGCGCCGTGTCGGGGAGAACCCCATCGAAGATCCAATCTGAAAATCTGTTCCACGCTGAACGCTTGTCCTTCCCGATAACTTCGGGTCGGTCTCGCATCGCGAAGTCAACGCCGCGCACCAATGGTGACGCGCCGATGAGTAGATCCTCGAATGGGTCGCTGAGTCCTGGGAGATCGATCGAGTTTGTTGGTTGCTGGCTCATGTGAACAGGATAATCCGAACAGCGACATCGCCGGCGTCGTCCGCGTTTTCATTTTTGGCTGTGATGGTGTCGATGACCTCGTCGAGCGTGTCGATGGAGTCCCCAATGTCGTCGGCCGAGAGCACAAACGGGGTCTCTCTGCGAACAGCAAACGATGAAATACCCGTCCCTGAGCCCTGAAACTCAACCGTGACAACCGGGACAGTCGCGTCATTGGCGTATGTGTCATCTGGGTCAACGATGATGATCGCCGTTGTGAATGTGTCGATGGGTGAAGTCGCAGCGCTCCAAAGGATCGCGGTCCCGTTGTTGTCTGCAACCGTGACAATCTGATCGTGCTTCTGAGCTCCGATCGTGCGAGTCGTGTTACGAACAACGCGAACCTTCTCCCCTCCGACCGTTGCGGAAAAGACGGTGTGAATGCTCAATGTCGCCATTATGTCCTCCTCGGGGGCTTATCCCCCTTGATCTACTGCTCGATCTGGTCTGCGCTGTCGCCTGATCTGCGATTGGGACGGGAGCGGCTCGCCGCCGAACTCCTGTTGTGCTCCGGTCGGGATCTGGCTCTGCATGTTCTCCATGATCGCATCCTGGGCTTTCTGGATGAGCATCTCGGACATGCGACGGGTCTCGTCGTTCTCGCGGATGTACTGCCCGATCTGATCGACGGTGAGCCCGTATGAAGTCGCTGTCGTGCTGATGATCCCGCTGAGTAGCTTCCGCTTCTCGCCCATGTTGAGAGCTCGGCCCTCTTTGTCCTGCATCGCCTGGAGCTTGGGTCCAAACGCTGAGACGATCGATTCGAAAGCCGCAGGCGCTTTGACCTTCATTTCGGTATCCGCGAGCTCCGCATCTCTTTCGTCAATCATCCTGACGGCCTCATCACTGACGCCGGCTTTCTTGAGCTCGTCGCGATACTCCCGGAGCTGCGCACGATCCGAGATTGTCGAGACCACCGCGTCAAGCTGGGTTCTCGCTGCGAGCGCGTCCATCGAGAGCGGATCGTCATCATTGGGACCGCCGTATTTGTTGGTCGATTCTTGTTGATCCAGGTATGCAGCGATGTCGCCGAGATTCCCCTGTTCGATCGATCGACGGAACAATCGTTCTTGGCTCGATTTGGGCTGGAACCCGCTTTCAATGTCGGTTTCGTCGGCTTTTGTCCTTGTAGGTGAAACGATCCCGATCTCTTTGAGTAGCGTCTCGGGGATGGTTTTCCCGTTCATAAACTGCTCACGCGCATACTCGTATGTCAAATCCTTGTCTTTGTCTTTGTACGCAGCATCCAGCGACGCCAAGAGCCCCGCGGACTCGGTTTCTCTTGCGACCCGTTTCCGCTCCGCAACCGATTCGATCGTCTGCTTGTCCTTCTGGTCCCGCTCGTAACCCTCGATGATGTCTTGGATGTCGGATCGGCTTGGTCCGCGAGACCCTCCTCCACCGCCGCTCTGCCTGCTTCTGGATCGCTCGAGGTCCTCGAGTGCGCGGATCCGGGTGAGCTCCTCCCGAGCTGCGAGACGATCAGCGATGAAGTTGGCGTCGATCTGCCGTTGTTGCTGCAATCGCTGGGAGCGACCGAGCGCGAATCCCGCGTCGTGCGACCCTTGACCGAATACTCCAGCGTCTCCATATGTGCGAACAATCGGCATTTCGACCTCCTAGTTGCCTTTGGTCCCGAGCAATCGGCCTGTGCGGGTATCGTATACATAATCGCCATTGATCCGCATATTTGGGTTCATAAACCAAGTTGTCCTCGGGATCCGTGGGAGGTTGTCGTCGCCCTCCGAGTAGTTTGGCGAAGAACCCTGTGCGCCCTGCTGGAGATCCTCGACGCTCTGATTTGCGAATGGATCCGTCCCGTTGGGATTCGTGACGCTGTAGACATCGGATCCGCCTCCGCCTGATCCTCCTCCTCCGCCAGCGCTCCCCCCGAATCCTCCAGACCCAAACGGATCGATCGGACCGTCTGGACGATTCACGCCTCCGAAGTTGTACCCTCGTCCACCCTGGGCGCCTTGGCCTTGCCCAAGCTGATTCAGAAGCGCCATAATCGTGTTCATGTCTGGACCGAGATCCGTCACACGCTCGAGCACGCCGGCTTTCTGGAGAGCTACATTGGTATCAATGTTGTTCTGTTCCCGGACAAGCCCCTCACCCTCGCGCCGGCGCTGCGAATCGAGAATCGTCGTATTGAACAAGCCCCGATCCATGAGTGACTGATCGCCCGACGCGGTCCGCTCTGCGCTTGCTCGCCCTGCTTCCACCTTCGCGGCCTCCCCTGTTCCTTCGAGAAGTGCGAGGATCTGGTCGAGCCGCTCCTGGTTAGCTGCGTTTGCTGCATCGGTCCCCGATCTCAACTCGTCGAGGATGTCTTGTACTGAGGTCATCGCTGCCCCTCCTTTGTGCTTTACGGGGTGATTCGTCGGCGTAGCTTCACGAACAAGATACCATCTGCGAATGATCCCGCCGAATGGACACAAGTAATATTCATCCCGTTCGTTGTGCTCGCATCGACATCGATATTCAAAGTCGCGCTCTTGGTCATTTCTGTTGTGAGTGTCATCGTCGCCAGGATCGTGTTACCCATCCGAAGCTCAATATCTCCAGACCAATCGAGGTCTGATTTGAACTGCATCCCAATGACTTTACAATCCTCGGTGACGGGGTATCCGTGGGGCCTCGCCGCTGTGACAGATCCAACAGGTCTGATGATGAAGTTTCCAATCGGATACGCGGTCGATGTGTTCTGCCCGTAGTGGTATGTGTACACCTCTCCGAGCCAGCTTGTCCCGTCCCAGACGAACGAATCGACCAGGTCGGTCCGAAAAAACACCTTTCCGACATAGAGACCCGTCGTTGGGAACGCGGTTCCTGATGCGTCGTCCAGCGCGAGACCCGTCGAAGTGAGCTGGAGTCCGCCGGATGACTGAACCGTCGCGCCGATCCCGGTTGCATCGAGCTCGAGGCATGGATTGGTGTCGCGGAGATCGATGGACAATCCGGTCGATGTCTGCGTGAGCCCGCTTGATGATGCGGTCGTGACGCCGATCCCGCTTGCGACGAGCTCGAGGCATGGGGTGGTGTCGCGGAGATCGATGGTCAGCGCGGTTGATGAGAATGCGAGTCCTGAGATCGTCGCGAGCTTGACAGCTAGAGAGTTGTCGTCAACATCGTAAATCAACCCATCCCCGAACAGCGTTCCCGCGCCCACCGCAAGCTCCTGGAACTGGCGACGGTTCCGATTCGGTGTCCCTGATCCCTTGTCAATCGCCATTATCGCCTCCGATCCGTGGTTATTGCCATCATCGCGACCACTCGCTCGATGCACCACTGAGCCGTTGACGAGCTCGCTTCCAGACGGAGCTTGTGAGCCGCGCCCGCAGCTCGCAAGCCGATCGGAGTCTTGAACCCTGTTCCTGTGATGGTCCCAGACGCGATCTCAGATCCAACGGTTTGCAACCGGACTTCCTCCGGGGATCTCCCCGCGAACCATCTCCATGTGATTGTGTCTCCACCATCCCCGAGTACAAACTGGAGCTCTTGACAGATTGTTTCGGCCACGCCCTTTTGTGCTTCTGGAACGACGATTTCGACATGAGACGCGATCGCGGTCCCGTCGTCGCTAAAGACCGCGTCGTCCGGGCGCCGGACATAGCCGTCGTTGCATCCGATGACGAGGTTTCGATCGATGTCCAGGACTCCGGTAGTTTGCTCGATTGCCCACGGACCGAACCCGAGCGGGATCTGGTCGAAGAAGAAGCCGTCTGTTCGAGTGTCGTATACGAAGTGCGTTCCGAGGGTTTCGCCGTTCGATGGGGTCGCGTAGATCCTGACTGTCCGATCCGATGCTCGATACGCCATTTGGATCAAGTTGGAGTCGATGTCGAGCTCCTCGAGAGCTCGGCGGAGCTTGCGAGGTCCAACGGGCTCGGGCATGAACCCGCCCTTGAGCATCGTGTAGAGACCGCCGGCGCCGACGAAGTAGAGATTCCCGCGATCATCAAAGCAGTACGCACGCGGCCCAACGATCCCCGCTTCATTGCTTGCGATCTGGAACTGCCCACCATAGCCAGGATCACCCACAAGCACGCCTAGAGAGCGAGCCATGCCAAACAAGAGATAATCGTCCGCGAACGCGATCAAAGCTGTGATAGCGTCGCCTGGCTGCCCCACGGATCCGTTGTTTCCTGCAACTGCGCTGGAGACCTGCGGATCCGCTCCATAGTCCCAATCAAGCGGGTCGAGCGTCCGACTCTTGTACCAGATCGACGGATCCGAATCGGTCGCTGCGAGATACGCTGATCCTCGAAAGAACTGGACCAATCGGCATCCTGTGGGGAGCGCCCCATCGGTGACAAGACCCGCCCAATCTACCGAAGTGTTGTTTGCTGGGTTGACGATGATCTCATCATTCCCATCGACCGCGTAAAACTTCCGATTGAAGCTCGAGGAGGTCGGTAGCGGGTTGACGAGTACGGATCCGGTGACATCAACGAGGGTGAGCGTGTTCGTGTCCCCGATCTGGACCTTGTCAACGCTATAAACCGCCATTTTGTTCTTCACATTTGAGACATTGATCGTTGGAGCTTCTTCGCCCTGGACAATGTCGGATCGACCGATGAAAGACTCGACAAAGCTGGTTCCACTCGCATCAATCCCGCCCGAGACCCCGACGCCGTTGTATTGAGCGAGAGCCGTCCCGATCTCGGTTGTCCATGATCCCAGAGCCGTCGGATCGATGGTATCAACCAGGATTCCGTTCACATACACCAGAAGTATGCTCCCGTTATCGGTGATTCGATAGTTTCCGCCGGCATGAAAGTACGCATGATTGAATGTCCCTGATCCGAGGTGGGTCGCGACATTGTCCACAAGTGCAATAGCGTGGTATCCCGCAAAAACGACCATTTTCGTCGTTGCGTTCACATTCCCATTCATCTTGATAATCAGACCGTTTCGGCCGTCTGTTGACGCTCTAAAGATCGGGGATCCGATGTCGTTGGACCCCGCGACATTGGCAGGATCGGCGCTGAGAGCGAGCCCGTACCCCTGTGAAGTGTCGTTATATAGAGCGAAGTTGTTTGTTTCCGGGAATGCCGCATTGCCTGGGTTTGGGTTTGTGACCGAAACCGTGTTCCCGCTATCGTCCACCGCGAGCCAGTTTGGATCCGTCGCGCTCGTCGGACCCCCAGCCGTGACGATGAGTGTTCCGACGCTGTCACGCTCCACGCCGACGAATGAGCTCGGAAGATAATATTGGTTCGCATCGATCGGATTCGCTGCGGTCGGATCGATGGATGAGAAGATCGTATTGGCGGGCGGGTGTAGCTGGGTGAGGGATACGCTCTTGACGGTTCTCGCGTTGTCGATCCCCGCCCCCGTTGCCTGGGGCTTGACCCCGACCCCCCCGCGCCTGCCTGTGAGTGTCGTTGTGTATGAAAGCGTCTCGTTGATGTCGGCGGCCGCTGTCAATACTCCCGACGCCGTGAACACCGCTTCAACTGATCCCCCGTCATTGGTGAGTGCGATGGTGTAGTCGCTCGAGGTTCCCGTCCCGTCGAGCGTGAGATCGCTACTCGTCGCCTTCTGGGTCAAGACGAAGTCGTCGTATTCGTAGATTCTCGCCTGGATCGTGTTGGATCCGGTGACGATGAAGCACGCGAAGATACCAACTGCGCCGATGTTCGAGACCGCCAGGACGGGACCGACATTGGAAACCTGCCCCGCTGATCCATATCCGTCCAAGCTGGTCGATGCGGTCCGATCCGCCGTGATGACCGCCGTAACACCGACCGCATTATCGAGGAGGTACGCGGAGAGGATGAGCTCCATGTCGTCATCGTCGCCGCTGTCGAGGAGTAGATTCCCGCCACTGATTGAAAAGTTGGAATGATCCAACGGATCCCCTGCCGAGTTGATCCTGACCGGATGCCAATCATCCCCAAGATCCGTCGGGTCCGCTGTGGATTGGGTAGACCAGTCCTCAGCGAGCGCAACGGTTCCAAACTGGTTCGGATCTGTAATCGAGGTCGCTTCTGTCAAGACATCGAGACCCTGAATCCGCCGATTGTCCTCGGATCCGCCCTGGGTATCAAAGAGCTTCGAATACCCCTCCCGAGAACCCCCGCCAAGCCGATCGCTTGACGGGGGGAACGCGCGGACATTGAGGAGCTCGTATGTCGTCATCGGGAGCTGCTGTCGCGCGGGCAACGAACGATCTACCCCAGAGAGCGGGAAAGCGAGCTCGATCGGATTTGGTGTCTGCTGTGGCATGTGGATTATGCGTCCAGGTGAATCCACCAAAGTTCGATCTCGGTCCCTGCTTTGGCGATGAGATTGGTTGTTGTTCCAGTCGCAAACGCGGTAGCAGCGTTGAGATACAGAGCTCCAGACACCCCAGACGCCGGAACAAGTGTTCTTGCGTCGTCATATGTCGCGAATGTGAGGACCGATCCCGCCGTGATGTTCCCGAGCGCCGGAGACCCACCCTCGAGGATGTTCTCGAATGTCGATGTCCCTCCGAGCACCGCGACGGCACCAGTACCGACAACGGTTCCGAGACCGATCTCGCCGGCTGTCGTCGTCATTGCTGTATCCGAAAGCGTCAATCGACCCGCGATCCGAGACGCGACGGGTACAACTTTCCCCGCGGGGAAGTCGAGCAGCTTCGTACCGCCACCCTTCGACGCCGCGGCTGCGGCTCCGCTGATAACGATCGTGTCGGATGTGAGAACGATCTTGGTGTGGATAACTCCACCTTTGGCGACATGCTCAACAGTCGCTCCAAGCCCCTCGGCTACTTCGTTGACCAGGCCGATCCGATCCGAATCGACGATTCGTTGATCTACTGGGTTCGTTGATGTTGTCATTGTTCAGTGCTCCTATGTGTTGATTGGAAGCCAGATCAAAACCAGCTTCGTCCCTTTGAGAATCTTCGCCCCGTTCGATGGTGCGAGTGCTACATAAACCAGATTGAGGTACATGGTCGAGAACGAAACGACCCCAGACGCCCCATATGTGTACAGCTCGATTATCCTTCGCGTGTCGGTTCCCGTTGCCAGGAGTGACTCGCTTGGTGCATGAAGATCATCGACCGAGCTCGAGGATGAACCGAGAGAGAATCCAAAGATACTCGTCACCGCCGGGATCTCGAGCTGAACATTCCCAACGAAAGTCGCCGCCTTGATAACCGCCCTTGTGGTCCGACCAAGTCGAATCATGGGGATTGGGACATCGCGACGGCCGCTCGTTGGTCCCGCTAGATCGAAATCTTTGGTGAATGTGAGCACCGAACGAACGAACCCGCCAGCGACATGCGTTGTTTCAGATTCGATCGATGGATTCGATAACGCAGTAAGCCCAAGTCTCGAGACCTGGGCGACATGCTCGTCAATAGACGCGAATCGATCGGACGACGCCATTGTTTACGCCTCCGCGATCGACCAGTAAATATCGATGACAGCTCCGCTCTTGATGACGACATCCGCCGCCGATGCGACATTGCCCCAGGTTGAAGCGAGGTTCAAGAAGCACGACGCCGCCGCCGAGAATGTCCCGACGCTCGCGGTTCTCAGGGTTCCGCCAGCTTTGACAGCGAGATCGTTCCCCGCCGTCATGTTCCCGAGAGCTGGTCGGGCGCCCTCGAGGATGTCCTCGAATGTCGATGTCCCGCCGAGCACCGCGACGGCACCAGTACCGACGACGGTTCCGAGCCCAATCTCGCCGGCTGTGGATGTGAGATCCGAAACCGATGTCGAGAGCGTTCCCTCGATTCGAGCGTTGAAGATCGTAATGTATCCCGCTGGGAAGTCGAACAGCTTTGCGCCCCCGCCCTTCGCCGCATTATCGACCGACGAGACGAGCGTGAGATCAGCACCGAGCACGACCCGAGTATGGATCATGTTCATCTCGGCATTGCTGACAAACTGGTCGGTCCCAGAACGATTCAGAACCAGGTCATTGCATGAGGTTCGGGATGGTGTGTTTAGCGCCCCGTCGATGAGTCGCTTTGTTTCTAGTGAGTGTGGCATCTGTATCTCCTTTGGTGTCAAGTGGGTGGATTTATACGGCTAAAGGGCCTTCGGGCCTGCGCCGTCCTGCTTCTCGCCATAACGCTATGGGATGGTCGCCCATGATTCTGCTGCTTCCCCGCATCGAGGATAATGAGTCGCTGAATCTCTCCAGTCGGTCCAAACAGAGCTTGATTCTCGTATGGATCCGTCTTGTTCTCGATGTCCCACGCAAAGGCGTTTGCGAACAGCATCAAGGAACGCTCCCAGTCGCGGGGGATGACCGGCACGCGGTCCGGGTCCTCGGATTCGAGGTCAACCCACTTGCTCCGGTATGCGAGCCGGAGATCGGATCGAGCGGACGCTGGAGTAGGCCAGACCGGCGCTTGGTTCTCGACGACCCCATCTTCATCCGTCAACCCCTCGGATCCAGATTCGAACGCGATAAACAGGTTCAGGGAGTCGTAGTTGTCCCACGCTCTCCGCATCGCTATGTCCTCGATGCTCGTCAAGTGAATAGAGATCGGGGATCCCCCAACGCTCGTCACGCTGAGAACCGCCCCGAAGTCCGCCGGGAGATCGACATAGTCTTGACCCGCAACCAGCTCGAGCACCTTCCCAGACCTTGTTTTCCATGTCCATTCATGGGCATTGACAAGCGCCCGCCCCGCGTCGTTGAGCGTGTCGATGAGCTTGTGCCTCGAATCCGGCGTCTTGCCCAGCGAGTGACCCATCATGTCGAGATAATCCTGAGTTGTCCGCATGATCTACCTCCATTGCCCGAAAAAGCACGATCGAGCTTCCCCGACCGTGCTTTGGATTTGTCCGATTAGCCGGAGATCGTTCCAGCTCCAGGGATACCGCCCCACCAAATCCCTCGTTTGGTAGTTGCGTCACCATCAGAACCGGAAGCGGCTGCATCTTCCAACCATGTCCCGAGAACTCGGTTTCCGGTTGTCCACGCCTCCGCGTCGTGCTGACCATTGAGGATCGCGATACCGTCGCCGGCATCAACATCAGTGGTCGCGACATCGTCGTCACGCGCCGAGATTTCCGCCATTGGTCCGCTTACGAGCCATTCACCGATCTTGTTGTCCGCGACGGTGTCATCGAGGAGCACATACATCGGGAAAGTGGCGAGCCCTGCCGTCGCTGGGACGACGAGATTCGCGAGGACATTGGCTTCATCCCCGAGAACGATGCTTGTGGTCTCGGTCGCGGTCATCAGAAGATCCGCCATGAGAATGTCGCCCTTTTTGCGGGTTGCCCCTGAGCGGTTGTATGCCTTGATCGTTTGGCGTTCGATGGAATCGCCTACGCGAGTGATATTCTTGCTTGACATTGTGTGTTTCCTTTGGTTGGGAGCGAACGGATCCGCCCCGAGTCGTGTTGAAACGGCCCCGGCGCGTAGAGCTCACACCCTACGCGCCGGCACCAGACCAGGACGGTGATTAGGCAGCGAATCCAACAGGAGTCACGATACCTTGACGCTGACGCGAGCGACAGAACCAGTTGTAGTAGGTGTTTTTGTAGACAACCCAGGAGAACGGCTGCTTGACATCGTTCATCGGATTGGTGGATTTCATGTACCGTTTCGAGTGGTAGATCGGGTACAGGAACGAGAAGTTGAGGAAGTAGTATCGCGGAGCTCCATCGGCCCAAGCTGACGGAGTCGTCGATGCTGCTTCTTGATCGAGAAGCGCCGTATCCAGCGTAGAAATGTACTTCACCGGGACACCCGAGTAGGTCGGGTCGTTGTACGCAGCATCCTGCGGGGTGACGGTGCGGTCATTCAGAGCTCGGAGATTCGCTTTGTACTTCTTGACGCCGTCTTTGTTGGTCAGGATTTTCATCTTGTTCAACATGTCGTTTTCGAAGTAGTCCGACGCGGTTTCCGGGCTCTCAAATCGAACGCTCAACCACATATCATCGAACGCCGCGACGATGCCGTCGAGCTCGTCGAACGGATCCGCCGAGTTGTATCGGGAAATCTTGTTTCTCCAACGATCCTCCAAGTCAGGATCGACGCCCATGATATTCGTGAATCCGGGCCAGTGGTGATCCGTCCCGATCTCATCGATGAACGCAGGAATCGAGTATGGGACCTCCCCGGCGGTCGCTTCCATATTGGACGCGCTCGGGAATGCCCAGACAGCATCTTCCATACCGTTGAATGTCGAAGTGTTGCACGCTTGTTTCTTGGACTTGAGCAGCTTCTTGTAGGTGGCTTCCTGGTCGCCTTCGTTGAGCTCGACCTCCTCGTCCGACCAAACATAGTACCCGACCGCAAAACGCCATTGGACCGAGATTTTGGTCATGGTATCGGTTGCAGTTGCGTTCAAATCTTGGTACGGAACATAGAACTGGAAAGATCCGTTGTCCGTGAGCTGGATCATGTCAACGAGCGAAGAACCGCCCTGCATCAACTCATCATCTCCGCGTCCGCGCTGAGCTGATTTGAGGATATAGGTGTTCTTGACGGCTTCATTGAGAATCTTGGTTGATGGGGTGATGACCTTCTGATCGGTCGCAATAACAAAATCTTGGAAAGTGGTAAGTGCTGGCATTGTTGGCCTCCGGTATCGGCGGCCCTGCGTCGCTTTAGTCAGCTCTCGGGATCTTCGAGATTCGGCGATTGACTTGCTCGGGGTCCAACCCTTGAACCGTCAGCAGCTTGTATGAGAGGGACTGGATTTGGTCCTCGGTCATTGGCTGCGTTTCGGGGTCGATGTCGGTCGAGTTGTCAATCTGTCCGTTTCGCTCGGAGCGGTTGCTGTCTAGGAGTCGTTGCTGGGCTGCCTGTTCTCGTTCAGCACCTAAGCAAAGTTTACACGCATCTTCGAACGCTTCTTCCGCCGTGGTATAGGCGTTGCTCGCTGCGAGTGTCTTGGCTTTGGCGATGACGCTGTCGAGCTTCGCTTGATCCTTGAGCTCTGGGAACTCGGATTTCGCTTGCTCAACGACGGCCTGGAATCTCACCCGGACGATCTCATTTTTGAGATTGTCCCTTTCCTTCACCACATCCCTGTATCTTGCTTCGGCCTTCGATCCCAGCTCGTCGTCATACTCGCGTACTTCGTTGAACAGGTCATCGGCGTCGGTCTCGGATACTTCGGTGGCGTCTGCGTCGTTTGGCTTCTTTCCAGTCTCCGAGAATCGTCGATCGATCGCTGCCTGAGCTTCCGATCGCTTCGGCCCCATCTCGAGGATTGCATCCTCGCTAAGAGCGTCTAGATTCTTTTCTGACCATCCATCCCTCAAAAGGGAACGCCGCGCGATCGCTAGATCGGTCCGCCGCTGATCGTCCCCGGATTTCGAATCCGGCTTTGATGCTGCGTCGGTGGTTCCAGTGGCCTCCTCGGGAGTGTCCGTTGCGTCTGCCTTTGAATCCGTCTTGTCATCTTTGAATGGTGCGTTGAAACCCTTGTTGACGACTTTGGGGTCGGCTCCGGTTTCGAGTTGCTTGAAAGCAAGTGATGAACGCTCATCGATGGACATCCCATCCGCGACTATTGCCGCAGGATCGGCGGATTGGCTGGTTTCTTCAATGGTTCCTTCGGGTGTTGCCACTGGTCAAACTCCAGAAACGAGAGGGTGATCGGACCGTCCGACTCCTCCGCTTTCGTTCATAGCATATCGGGATTGTCGCCGGTATGCCAATATGATGATTTTTTTATGAGAACGCTACGGCTTTGTTGACCCACTCGGTCATGTTCTCCGTGGAGCTTCCGAAGTCTCCTAGATCCGCTTCCATCGCTGATTTGATCGCGCCTGCGACACACTCGAGGATCGGTTTGAGCTTCTCTGGTCGAGGGACATTGAGCCCCATCGTCCTCGAGCATCGTCCGCCGCTGTCTCGAACCTTGATCGTGAACCCAAACGGCTCCGTCACAAGCGCACGGCCCGCCGGCGGATCTTTCCAGGTGATTCTCGCGATCGGCTTCTCATCGTCATCGATGGTGATCGAGAGCTCATTATCTCCCGTCTCGGTGGAGAAGATCCCCTCGATTGCTGCGATCGGCTCGAATGCGGGGCTCTTTTGGAGCTTCTGGATCGGAGTCCCCGCCGGAAGCGGTGGATGCTTGCCGTCGCCCTCCGGGTCCTTGACCTTCTCGTTTGAATCATCTTCGACCTTCTCGTTTGAATCATCTTCGACCTTGTCGTTTGAATCATCTTCGACCTTGTCGTTTGAATCATCCTCGACCTTGTCGTTTGAATCATCCTCGACCTTCTCGAGCTCCTCGGGTTGCTCGGGTTCGGCCGGCGCTCCGATGGATTTGTAGAGCTGGTCGATATGGCGAAGAATCTGCGTGGACATTGGTTGCTGATAGATCCTCGCGTACTGATGCACGCCGACGGGGGTATCGTCGTCGTCATCCACGACCAGGACATTGTTCACATAGAGAATCGGAGACTTGCCGATGCGGATGTCGAGCGAGTGATCGGAGAATACCGCGACATTGAAAAGCCCTTCTTTTGCTCCGTATCCAGTGATGATCCCAGCTCGCGGGATGTCGGGTCGCGCCCACTCCATCGTTGTAACATGTACGGGACAGTTGATTAGGTGCTTGCTGTGCTTCATTAGTTTCTGGCCTTCCATTAGTCGAGCTCCATTCCTGTTCGCGCCGCGTTGTTCCTGGCTGCTGCGTTGCTATCGATGATCGGCTGACCCACTCTATTCGTGATCGTGCCGTCCTTGTGCTCCATGACAGTATGCCGACCGATTTTCCTCGGGACCCCACCCGTCTTTCTTGGTGACGAGACCGAGACCGGGAGACCATCTTTCCCCGCTTTGCATACGAAATCGGGGATATTGAGACCTACATGCCCAGCTCCGTACACGCGAGACCAGACTCCATCCTCCTCGGAATGCTCATCATCGACGGGTATCCAGTTCCCCTCATCATCGAATCGAACAAACTCGGGCGGGGCATTGCTCATCGGCTCGACGATCTCCCGCTCCTCGCCGGCTGCGTTTGTGTATGGGTATATCGACATGCCCAAAGAATAACCCCCGATCGTGCATCATGCTTGATCGGGGGTCTTGTCAAAGGTCTATTTTGATTTGACGGGTGATTATCGTGATTTGCGAGTCTTTTTCACGGTTGATCCAGTCCGCCCACCCGATTTTTTGACGGTGGTAACTCGCTTCGTGGTCCGTTTGGTGCTCTTGGGTTTGCGTCGCCCACCCATTCCGCCGCCGCTTTCATAGTTCGCCATGTCTTGCTCCTTTGCTGCAAAGTGTGTTTCGGTTCATCTGTACCATACCAGACTCGACAAACGATGTCGAATCACGCGACCGCTGATCCTAAGAGACCTGCGAGCTCACCCGCACCCTCTCCGGTAGCTTGCCCCTGGGGAACGCCCGCCGTCGGGAGTCCCGCATCTACGCCAGCGCCGCCGCCTTTCGAGAAGAACGACGCGAGATCAACAGGGGGAGATCCATCGATCCCAGGAATGTCGCTGAGAGCTCCGGGTCCGTACTTGATCCCGAGCATCTGCATGAGCATCTCAAAATTGACATACTTGCGGCCGTCGCTGATATTGAGCTGCTGGAAGTAGTCGTCGAACAACTCGGGCCAGTTGATAAACGGGTATTGCATCATCATCGGAGCGGCTTTGGT
>Ga0209475_10000984_pt1 | contig 41515 bp, 36 predicted proteins | sample tdDd471_FD_187128 | JGI IMG/M metagenome (GOLD analysis project Ga0209475, IMG submission 187128) | Marine sediment microbial communities from the Atlantic coast under amendment with organic carbon and nitrate - tdDd47.1 (SPAdes)... | ecosystem: Environmental > Aquatic > Marine > Coastal >... | reverse complement strand
TGAACAGTGAACAGAGAACAACGAACAGAGAACAATGAACAGTGAACAGTGAACAATGAACAGTGAACTGTGAGTGGTGAATGGCAGTGGTACAACTCCCTTATTATGAAAACTTATCCGCATGGACTACAAGACCTCGCTGGCTGGGATTCGATCCCTGAAGGAGTTTGCCTTAAGGTCAAAGTCAATCCCGTACACAGCGCACACTTAAACCATGAATTTTTTGGGGGTTTGGGGTCCGCCACACCTGAGCGCTCTCACACCCTAGCCACCTGCTCCACGCATTTGAACCAAGCTCACTTGAGGTCCAGATGGCGGAGAGTGCAGTGCTGTTGAAAGTGTTGGAATCATAATAGCCTCCGGGGAGAGCTGTAAAACCACTCGAATTTGTTGCGCCTGTATTAGGAGGATTCCAATGGTGTGTTAAGGTTTCTTTTAAATTGCCTCCTGCATCAATTCCTCTCCATCCCGTTGAGGAGCATGAAACTGTTCCGGCGTCAACTTCATTTTCTAAAGTACACCATTCTGCATCGCTTGGCAAATGCCAGCCATCAGGGCAAATACCTTGTGTGCCAGGTTCTGTGGTGTATTGCATCATCTCGTACCATTGGTATAACCCACCGTAAGTATCGCAATTGCTTTCGTTATAGTTAAGACAATGTTTTTCGTAAATGCCATTGTCCAATTGATTGTGTTGCATTATGCTCAACATTATGCCAATATTCAGGTTTTCGGCCATCCAGCATTGTGTACCTTTCAGCACGGTGGTGTAACTTTGAGCATCACGGCTGTCAACAAGTACATCACCACAAGCCCAAACTTTATAAATGCCCATACAATCCGACCAAAGAACACCATTATAATAACGCATACAATGCGAGCTTTAGTCGTAAATCATTAAACCCTCTGCCGGATTACTAATTGCATTTGTATCTGCAACACGGGGAGGTAAAAATCCCTTATCTTCACTTTTTACATCCAACATCGACGAAGCATCAGCAGCGGAGCCATCGGTGTTTACAGTTACCTGTGCTGTTAAGCTGCAACTTGCAACAATGTCTTAAATTTTGCTTCCCGATTTTAATCAGGTTAAATCATTTTGAAAATAGTTAGTGTCTTTGATGGTATTTTAGCAAACCCTTAAAAAGAGTACCTTTACCGCTGGATTATTTATCCGTGTTATTAATCATCCCTTCGCAAAGCGCTTACAAATTGCTGAGGCTTTCCTTTTAGCTCTTCTTTGATTAATGAAACCCCGGTAATCACTTAATGTATGATTACCCGAAAGTAATCCAGTATCAGGAATTTAATTCTAACGCATTACCGGTTTCATTAACCTGCAATCCGTTTCAAAACAAAAGAAAGATATATGACTTTATTGACAATGGGAGTTATTGGAACTTCAAGAAAGGAGGATGAAAGACGCGTTCCCATCCATCCTGAACATTTTACAAGGCTTCCGGCCAACATTCTCCGACAGCTTATTTTTGAGAAAGGATATGGCGCTCCATTCAACATTAGTGATGAAGAAATCAGTGAACAAACGGGAGGGATTGCTAGCCGGAGCGAAATTCTATCGGATATCGGGTCGGCTATACTTGCCAAGCCAATCCTGGAGGATTTAGAAGAGATGAAAGAAGGTGGCCTTCTGTGGGGATATCCTCACTGTGCCCAGCAAATGCAGGTTACACAAACAGCAATTGATAAAAAATTAACCCTGATTGCTTTTGAAGATATGTACGTATGGGGGCCTAAAGGACAGGTCGGCAGACACACCTTTTATAAAAACAATGAAATGGCCGGCTATTGCGCTGTCATACACGCACTCCAACTCAAGGGAATCGACGGTCATTATGGAAATCAAAGGAAGGCACTCATATTTAGTTTTGGCGCAGTCAGCAGGGGCGCAATATATGCATTAAAGGCGCATGGTTTCAGAGACATTACCATCTGTATTCAACGGCCGGATCATATGGTAAGAGAAGAAGTACTGGACGTACACTATGCCCGGATTAAAAAAGGAAAAGGAAACGAACCACGAATGCTTGTGGTGGAACGTGATGGTTCCGAACGGCCTTTATTGGATTTGATCAGTGAGTCTGAAATAATAATTAACGGGATTTATCAGAATACTGATGATCCAACCGATTTTGTAAAAGAGAACGAAAAATCAAGGCTTAAGCCGGGCACACTGATTATTGATGTAAGTTGTGATGAAGGGATGGGATTTTACTTTGCCAGGCCCACCACTTTTAAAGACCCAATTATAGCTGTTGATAAGATTGACTACTATGCAGTAGATCATACGCCCAGTTATTTCTGGGAAAGTGCTTCAAGATCCATTTCCGCAGCATTGGTTGTTCATTTGCCATCCGTGGTTACAGGCAGGGCAGGTTGGAAGGAAAATGCGACCATTCAAAATGCAATTAATATTGATGAAGGTGTGATTGTAAAAGACCATATTCTTCGGTTTCAGAACCGGACAAAGGCCTATCCGCATAGGGTGGGTTAATGGGCTAAGCGTTTCGGGTTAAGCGTTTTGAGTTTAGCGTTTGACCAGAGGCCATTACTGATTAGCGTTTTTCCTGTTTTGTGCAATGCATGACCCAAGTTTTAAAATAGGTATTGTCGTGGAGTTTAGTGAATGCCCTGAGTTGCGGATCCGCGCTAAACACTTTTCTTACATACCTGAGGGAAGATAAAATGCGATGGTCCCGATAGCTATCAATAGTTCACCCATTCTCTTTTTCGGTTTGTCCTGTTTAAACAAAGCTAAACATTTTCTAAGTTTGCAAATCTAAAGGATAGCTATTGGAGCCATCGGGACAAATATCCAACTAGTCTTTTAATCCTGGAGGCAACGGACGTTAATGCCTTCTTGCTTATTGTTGGTGTGAGAGCCTACACGGCCGAATATGCCTTACAGAGTGCGGATCCAGGCATCGTCAAACGATGTCGTTGAAGACCACCAGTACCCCATGGAACCAATGCTGCAGAATGGTCCTTCGTTTCTACGTACGCCACCTGGAAGGCCTGAAAATCCGTAATCGTCAGTGCCATTTTCGTTGCTTTAATCCCACTTCGGGTGTTCAGTTGTATTACAGCTCCCACCTTGAGGAGAATTCACTTGTCTGCACGATTTTAGTTCGTTACCATGAGGGGTGTCTGTTCCACCAATAAAGTCAGTTAACACTGCCCATTCATCATGTGTTGGTACATGCCAGCCAGTGGGGCATAAATTACCTGCATCTACTGTAAGCCAGTTATACATTGCCCCATAAGAGGCATAAGTTGCAGAGTCGTTATTGTACCAGCAATAACCAGGAGTGGTTAAATTTTCCCATGCCGAATTGTCTGTTACAGGTGGTATGTCAGAACCATCGTTGTATTTGGTAGTTGCTAGGTTTTTGTCCATTCAGCATTGGGTGCCAATGCGAATAGTATTATAACTGTTACTATCGGCATCCAGTATTTGATACCCACATGCAAACTCTGCATTTGGGCTTGACCATAAAGTGCCATCGAAAACTTGTAGTGTTTTAGAATCTGTATTATAAATTACTAATCCCTCAGCCAGAGAACTTATGGCATCTCTTTCCACTGTTGTCATTCGTGGTGGTAAAAAGCCTTTGCTGGTGCTTTTTACATCCAGCATCGCCGACCCATCAGTAGTACTACCATCTTCACTAATTGATACACCGCTTTGTGCGGTTAAACCGTAACCTGCTATCATAGTAGCAATAGCTAAGAATAATAATTTTAATTTTTTCATGATGTTTTTTTTATGTTCAGTAGCTTGTCTGTATGCAGAATGTTCCGCTCATATTTCCCCAGGTATTTGTAATACTTACGCTGACATCCAGTGTCTCCAAAAACATGCGGAGTTTTTTATTTCAGGTTATTAATAAATGTCATCCAATGGATTTTTGAACTTTCTAAATGAAGTTTCGGTTGGGAATGCAATAGGTAGTTCGAACCATTCAGGTCAGGCAGCATGTTGTTAGCGGCCGTTGAAGTGTTTAAAAAAGGTATTTCATTTTTTTTGTATGGGTAAAATTAAAAAAAATAATCTAATACCTATTTAACATCAAAATGAGCTAAGCGAAATTTCGATGCATAAATGTTAAATGCCGACCTGCCTGCACGGACGTTACGGTAGGCAGGTGTATAATTGAAGGGTCAGAAAGAGCAAAGCGAATTTCTGGCGCATTTCAATTAACAATCGGTATAATATGTCGGGGTGTGGGTGTTGTAAACATGTAAAGAATCGAAGAAATCTATATATTAAATGTTAGAGGATCAGCATATTATAGCGAACGCTTCTTCGCGTGGACTGTATGTCAGCGCTGGCTGGGCCCAAATATTACATGCGCCATTTTTAAAAAAGAGTACTTTTAAAGCCTTAATTCTGAAGACTTGAAAAAACCTATTGCAAATATCGGGATACTGCTACTGCTCATCATTGTTCTGCCCCCATTGTTTTTCACTTCATACGAAATGGGCAACTTCTACCAGAATGAGCAGATGATTGATTCCATTTATACCAACCAATTGGAATCGGTAATTTTCTCCATCAATCAATACTCTGACGATATTGTCAGCGGGTGGGCCAACCAACTTGAGCAAGAACTACAGAAAAAGGATGCTCCAAAAAGCGAGTTTTTTTCTGCATTTATCAACAGAAATGCTTCGGTGGAAATGGTGTTTTTATCGGATTCGCTTGAGCTTGAATGGTTTTATTCAAAAGACCTGACTGCAAGAAGTCAGTATCAAAGAAGGACAAAGTTTGAAGGAATTTTGCTAGCTAACGAATCCTTAATGAAGAGACTGATACAGTACATGGAGGGAGGCTACCGTAAAATCCAGCCCATCGACATCGAAATGCCCAATCATAGCCTTTTCCTTTTTGCTTACCAAAAATCAGATGGAAGTACTGAAAATTGTGGGATCGTAGTAAATACAAGAGGTTTCATCAGCGAAAACCTGGGGCCAAAAATTCAATCGGTGGCGCAGGATAAATTTTATTTATCAGTATTTGAGTCTGAAACTGATGCAGAGGTTTATTCCAACGAAATCTACGAAGTAACAGATAAAGACATTAAGCATAAACAGGAACTTTGGCTCATGCCCGATTATCTTTTGGGGATACAACTGAAAGGCGAAACCATAGAAGATGTTGTGAGGCAGCGGATGTGGTCCAGCATCTGGTTGATACTGATCATGGATTTAATATTGATTTTGGCGGCCTATTTTGTATACCGCGCAGTGCGTCAGCAGATGAAACTGGCACAGCTAAAATCGGAATTTGTCTCTAACGTTTCACACGAAATACGAACACCACTTGCCGTTATCAATATGTATTCCGAAACCCTTGAGATGGGCCGTGTTAATGATGAGGCAAAGAAGCATGAGTATTATAAGATCATCCATACCGAAACCAATCGCCTGTCGGGCATTGTAAACAAGATCCTGAATTTTTCGAAAATTGAAAGTGGAAAACGGGAATTACGATTTATTGAAACGGATCTTAACAATGTTGTTGATCAAATCATTCAAACCTATCAGCATCACTTTAAAAGTAAAGGGATGGAGTGTAATTTTCAACCTGGTGAAAATCTACCTGCGGTTAATATGGATGCGGATGCCATTACCGATGCAGCCATCAACCTGATTGACAATGCTGTAAAATACAGCGCAGGTAATAAACAGATTGATGTTACAACCGGTTTGAACGACAAATACATTTATGTTGAGGTAAAAGATTATGGTTTGGGCATAGAAGAGAAATACCAGAAACTGGTGTTTGATAAATTTTATAGGGTGACAAAAGGAAACCTCGCCCACAAGGCAAAAGGATCGGGCATTGGTTTAAGCATTGTAAAACATATTATGCTGGCACACCATGGGACGGTTAGCCTGGTAAGTAAACCCGGAGAGGGAAGTCGTTTTCGACTGAATTTCCTACAATAAAACAATTAATACTATCGACACATGTTTCGTATTTTAGTAGTTGAAGATGAGCAGGCCATGTTAATGGGCCTGAAAGATAACCTCGAATTTGAAGGTTACCAGGTGGATATTGCCGATGACGGTGACAAAGGCCTTGAGATGATCTTAAAAAACGAGCATCACCTTATTCTTTTAGATGTTATGCTTCCGTCGATGTCGGGTTTTGATGTGTGCCGAACTGCGCGCAGCAAGGGAATAACTACCCCGGTAATTCTATTAACAGCCAAAGGAGAGGAGATTGACAAAGTGTTGGGCCTCGAACTGGGTGCTGACGATTATATGACCAAGCCATTTAGTTTGCGTGAGTTGCTTGCCCGTATCAAAGCCATATTGCGCAGGGCTGATCCTGGTAATAGCAAACCTGCTTCAAGGAATACTATCGTTGGCAAAATGGAAGTTAACTTCACAAACTACCAGGCCTTTGTTGATGGTGCAGAAACAAAAATGTCGCACAAAGAATTTGATTTCCTGCATTACTTATGGGATCATCGGAATTCGGTGGTTAGTCGCGACAACTTGCTCGACAACGTTTGGGATATTGACTATATCCCTTCAGCCCGAACGGTGGATAATTTTATCCTCAAATTGCGTCAATTGATCGAAGAGGACTTCAAACACCCCAAAATTATATTAACCGTCCATGGTGTAGGTTATAAGCTTATCGGTTAGTTTGTTAACTCCATTCTTAAGTCTTTTTTTAATTCTAATCCAACTCTTTTCTGACATCAATTTACCTTTTCATGACATCTCATGACATCTTCTGATTTCATTGTGACATCTCTGGGTCTTTCCCATATTAGTTTTGCCTCATAATTATTCACAACAAATTAATCACTATAAAAATTTAAAATTATGAACGCAAAGATTTTATTAATGGTAATCGCCATTTTCGGAACAAGCCTGGTTTTTTCACAAACTGTAAACCCACAAACTGTAAACCCACAAAGCAAAACCAATTGCAATAAGGAAGTCCTAAAAAAAATTAAGCGCAATATGAATTCGATAAAGGTTGCCGACTATATGGAAGTAGATCACAAAATCCATGTGGTGTTAACCTGCAAAATCAACGAAAACCATATTGTTGAAGTGGTATCTGCCAAAGGCTACGATAAAAAACTCAATGCTGCAGTTATCGAAAATCTGGAAGCTGATCCGGTGATATGCAAGTCAGAATCCACTGGTGATGAATTTCAATTTATCTTAACATTTAAGCATCTTTCTCTATAATTACCTGTGGAAAGTCTTGGTTGCAAGCATCGATAGAAAGTTTTTGTTCCAGGATTTAGACTACTTTTGTCTGGCCGGGAACGTGTTTTTTTTGATGATCAAAATATAAGAATGACAACTGTTATAGCAAATATATTATCACTCAGGAATTTCCGTTTGAGCCTGGTTTTTTTAATTGCTTTCTCAATTCCTGTTTTACATGCCGAAAGCCTGAAAAAAATTATCGATTTGGAAGGTGACTGGAAATTTACTGTGGGTGATGATCCTGCCTGGGCGGAAGTTGATTATAACGATTCAGATTGGGATATTGTAAGTGTACCAGGGAGCTGGGAAAGTGAAGGATTTGCCGATTACAATGGATTTGCCTGGTACAGGAAAGGCATCCACCTTAACAAAGATATTGAAATTGAGAACATGTTCCTCGTTATGGGATATATCGACGATGTGGATGAAGTTTACCTGAACGGGCACTTAATTGGAGCAACAGGCACAATGCCAACACCCATGACGACGGCTCACCGTTTTTATCGTAAATACCCGTTTCCAGTAGAACTACTGAACACAAATGGTAAAAATGTTATCGCCATCAGGGTGTTCGATGAATACGGTGAAGGAGGAATTTATGCAGGACCTGTTGGTGTTTTTTATGACGAGGATCAAGAATTGTTAAGTTTGAACCTGGCCGGGTATTGGGATTTTGAAATCATATCAAAGGAAGAATATACCGCTGGACAATTATACAATCAAAACAACGGAAAAATTTATGTTCCAGGATATTGGGAAAGCCTGGGCTTTCATGGTTTTGATGGAATTGCTGTTTATTCGACAACTTTTAGTTTGCCTTCCACCATTGATGAACAAGATTTGATGATTGTGCTTGGCTACATCGACGATATAGATAATGTATTTATCAATGGAGTGGCTATTGGCTCGGTTGAGAATCCGGAGACCAACAAAGGCCGGGACGAACATTTTGATGTGATATTGAGAGGCTACAAAATTCCACCCGGCACATTAAAGCATACCAGAAATAATATACTCGAAGTAAGGGTTATCGACACGGGTGGCCTGGGTGGGATTTACGAAGGCCCTGTGGGTTTGATTACAGAAAAAGAATTTGAAACACTTAATCGAATCCAGGAACCTAAGCCTTCAAGCTTTTGGGAGTTTATTTATTATAAAATTTTTAATTAGGATTAATAAGTATGCATAAAATCAAGGACTTGGGGATGGTTCGAATGGTAATTTTTACCATGAGCCTACTTTTGGCGTTCCAGGATGCCATGCCTCAGGACCTTGAAAATGTTGTTGATCTGCGGGGGTCTTGGAAATTTTCCATCGGCGACAATATAGAATGGTCACAACCAGACTACGATGACAATCATTGGGAAACAATAAAGGTACCCGGAAGCTGGGAGGGACAAGGTTTTTACGGCTACGATGGCTATGTATGGTATCGTACTACTGCCCTTTTACCTTCCGGTCTGGAACAAGCCACTTACTATCTCAAACTTGGTTATATCGATGATGTAGATGAGGTTTTTGTCAATGGCTACAAAATTGGCCAAACCGGACAGTTTCCTCCGGATTATTCTACAGCTTACAATGCACATCGTGTATATCCTGTCCCTCATAAGATAGACTTTTATGATGGCAAAATGATAATTGCTGTCAGGGTTTTCGATGAAGGTGGAGAAGGAGGGTTTATCCATGGTGATATTTCTATCGCTATCGATCGATCATCTATCAACACAGATCTGAATTTGCAGGGTGAGTGGAAGTTTAAAACCGGCATATGCTCCGGTATTCCTGATGAAATGGATTACCAGGATTGGGATGAAATAATTGTTCCCGGTACCTGGGAAGATCAGGGCTATAAACATTATGATGGAAAGGCTTGCTATGTTACCGAGTTTGAATTGGAAGGACAATTTGAGGGGGACAGAATGGTGCTCATTCTCGGCCGTATTGACGATCTGGATATGGTTTATCTCAATGGTATTTTAATCGGCCAGTCCGGCGAGTTCAGTGAAGTGACTGCTTATGATAGGTCTGATATTTATAAAACGATCAGGGGCTATTACATTCCACCCGGCATTTTAAATGATGAAGGTAAAAATGTAATGGTTGTAAAAGTTCTGGATAACGGTGGACTTGGTGGTATTTGGGATGGCAGTGTTGGTTTGATTAAACAAGACAATTACATCCAATACTGGCGAAACAAACGCAAGTCGATGCGTTGATATATCGTTCTATATGAAATCGTCTGCTGATTGATTTTTATTTTTGAAATTAACTCTGTCAACGCAATGATATTTAATATTTTTCTTTGCGTTCTTAGCGCCCTCTGCGGTTTTCATTACCTTACTTTTTCTGTTAAACCCGGACAACAATTTACATCTCGTTTCACAGAAAAATATTTCCCAAAAAGAAATCGCTTACTTTATCAGGGTGCATTTTTTAACTTCTGTAAAATTCCCGGCTTTTAACATGTAAAAATACAACCCTGGTAATTCGTTTTCAATGGTCCAATTTACGTTGTATGTGCCTGCGGTTTGTGTATTATTTACCAGGGTCGTTACCACTCTCCCTGTGAGGTCAATTATCGTTAGCTCAACGTTTGTAGCTTCAGGAATGGAATAGCTTATTGTTGTTTGTTTGTTAACTGGATTTGGATAATTATCAGATAAACTAAATCCTACATTTTGATTAAGTCCAGTTACTGGTTCATCGTTTATACCAACAACTCCGCCCTCCCAGTAAATGTCGTCCAGGCCAAATTCGCAGGATGCACCATTCACTTCAAGTATCACAAATTCGTAGCTCAGCATACGCAAGTCAATGAATTCACCCCTAAGGTCTGCCACAGGTATAGATGCCTGTGCCCATTCTCCATTTCTCACCAGGCCATAGGCTGTTTGGTTTGCCGGGAAATCGACATAATTTTGATTGCCCCATGCATCGATAATTCCAATTTTGAAGGCAATATTTGCTGGTATCTTAATCATGAATTTCAGGAATCCTGCTCCATAATTAAACAGATTAACCGGCTGCATCGACATAACGCCTGCTCCAAACCATCCTATTCCTGTGGTGATCCATGAGATACCATTTTCACCTTCGTAGGGAGGAATACTGCCATCAGTGAGTGTGCCTTCCCAAACATAGATTTCTGAATTCACCCCTGCAACAAGTTCATTATCTACGGGCGTTTCGTCGGTGTAAATGCCAAAGGTTCCAACCTCAGCCTGGGGAGGGCCAACATGCACTTCACCCTGGCCGTTCCATTCCATTACTTTTATATAATCAACATACATTTCGGCAGGAAAAGGCATCGAAACCGGCAGGCCACTTCCCGGATCACCAAGATTGTATGCATCGGTAAATGCACCACCTATAGCAAGGTTCGCGATTAAATAAAAGGGTTTTTGAAATTCATCAGAAATACTGTCGATAGGAAATGGATCAGTATAGAGGTCATGTTCTACGCCATTATCAGTAACCGTAAACCTAAGGCTGTTCTCATCCCAATATAACCGGTAAATCAAAAACCTGTCGTTAAGTGGATTGTTATAATTGTAATAAGGTCTGCAATATTCATCATCCGGATCCCACGAAATACTGGCTGCACCGGATGGGTTACCGGGATTTATTGCATCTTCGGAAAAGAATATGGCATTGGCTCCAATCACCTGGTTAACCGTTGAATTATTCAATCCATTTCCTCCGTTGTGTTCATCGTGCAGGTCCCGGAAAGCTTGCTGACTCCCCATTTCCATCATATCCATTTCTCCGGAACGTGGCCATGCGTAGTTTGCTGTGCCTAACATCCAAACTGCGGGCCATCCGCCAAGGTCAAGGTCAGGTACATGTACCCTGGTTTCAATCAGTCCATATTTAATGGAAATTTTCGCTTTTGTATTCACCTTCCCCGAAGTATAATTTAAAGGATTTCCCCATTGGTCAACAATGTCAGGGCCGGTCTCTTCCTTAGCAGTAATATGCAGTGCATTGTTACCGGGTTCTCCTGGTATTTCACTTATCACCACATTATCTTCCTTATAGAATTCCAGTTCGCCGTTGCCCCAGCCCCAATAGCCATTGCCGATAGCTTTGGTCCAGTTGTCGAGGTTGTTAAAATTTTCTTCCCAGATTACATTACCTACTTGGCCATAAGTAGATTCAGCCGATAGGATTACAAATAGAATTGCCAACAAAAGATTAAAACGTTTCATATTACCTAAGTTTAAGAATTTCACGCCACGGAAAGTTTCTAGGATACAAACTTCGTTACAACCTAATTAAATGCCAAATTCTTAAACCCAAAATAAATACATCTACGAGGATTAATGACTACATCATAATTACATCAGGTTGTTTTTGGAAAGCCAGCCAAGAGACAAGTAAGTGTTGTTTTCTGTACTGAGAAACTGTCGTTTGATCGACTCCGTTTGTCTGCCTCGCCGGCAAAGCGGGCCATGTCGCTTCGTTCCTCGCAAAGCCCGTTGCTACAACAGGATACTATCTATTCATCCGTTTAAAATGAAGTAGAAAAATAGATTTATTTCGATTTAAAAAGCTTGTTGATTAAATCTGTTCTGCCTTTGGATTTTAAATCCTGGATGATCGATCCTTTAAATTCCTTTTTATACCAGAAGAAAAACTTCCGCTGGTTTTCTTTGGCATTTTTGCTGCGCGCAGTATAAATTTTTTCGAGTGTGTAAGGATGATAACCTGAATAGTATACCACCGTTGCCAGGGTCATGGGCGTTGGTGTAAAATCCTGTACCTGTTCCAGTTTAAAGTCCATATCTTTGGTTTGAATGGCGAGATTGGCCATGTCTTCGGATTTGCTTCCGGGATGACTCGAAATAAAGTAGGGGATCAATTGCTGGTTCAATTTTTCCTCTTTGTTTATTTTCTTGAATTCCTTGTTGAGTTCCTCAAAAAGTTTAAAAGATGGCTTTCGCATAAACTTTAAAACATCGTCGGACGAATGTTCAGGAGCAACTTTTAAACGCCCCGAAACATGATGCTTGATGACTTCGCGCAGGTATAGTTTGTTGTTTGCATCAACCTCTTTTCGTCCGGTTTTTTCCAGTATCATATCGTAGCGGATGCCACTGCCCACAAATGCTTTTTTAACCTTTGGATTGCTGCGTACCTTTTTGTAAAGGTCGAGCATGGGTTTATGGTCGGTGTCGAGGTTAGGGCAAATCGATGGGAAAATGCAGGACGGACGTTTACATTTCCGGCAAATTTCTTCATGAATGCCTTTCATCTTATACATGTTTGCCGAAGGCCCGCCCAGGTCGGAAATATAACCTTTGAAATCGGGCATTTGAGTTACTTTGTCCACTTCCTTTAAAACCGACTTTTCTGAGCGGCTTGCAATAAACTTACCCTGGTGCGCCGAGATGGTGCAAAAAGTACAGCCACCAAAACATCCGCGATGAATATTAATAGAGTGCCTGATCATTTCATAAGCCGGAATAGCTTCTTTTTTGTTGTAACGGGGGTGAGGGAGCCGGGTGTAAGGCAGATCGTAAACCCTGTCGATCTCATTCTCGCTAAATGTTGGCCAGGGGGGATTAACAACAATTTTTTTATTTCCAACTTTTTGACTGAGTTTTTTCGCATCCATCTTATTCGACTCTTCCTCGATATACCTGAAATTGCGGGCAAATATTTTTCGGTCGTCCAAACACTCTTCGTGCGAAGCCAATTCAAATTCGTACCAGGTTTTTTTGGTAGCATAATTTTCACCCTCATCTAATAAAAAGGAGGTTTGAGGAATGGTAGTCAGGTTTTTTACAGGAACACCCTTTTGTACCAGGCGGGCAAAATCGACGATTGATTTTTCGCCCATGCCATAAAAAAGTAAATCAGCACCCGAGTCGACCAAAATAGAGGGCATGAGTTTATCCGACCAGTAATCGTAATGTGTTACACGACGAAGGGAGGCTTCGATGCCACCAATTACCAGGGGCATTTCCGGATAAAGTTCTTTTATGATTTTTGAGTAAACAATAGTTGCGTAGTCGGGACGGAAACCCGCTTTGCCACCGGGGGTGTATGCATCAGTAGAACGTTTGCGTTTGCCGGCAGTGTAATGGTTTACCATCGAATCCATATTGCCTCCTGTAACCGCAAAAAAGAGGCGTGGTACACCCAGCTTTTTGAAATCGCGCAAATCGTCGGTCCAGTTGGGTTGAGCTACTATAGCTACTTTTAAGCCTTCGGCTTCCAGGATACGTCCAATTACAGCAGCCCCAAACGAAGGGTGATCAACATAAGCATCGCCCGTAAAAAGAATAACATCCAGTTGTTCCCAGCCGAATTCTTTAACTTCCTTTACTGAAGTAGGCAGCCATTTTGAAATATCAGTTTTATCTTTCAAAATAATTGTGTTTTCTATAAAACAATCGAAATCCGATTTTGATTTCAAAAGTATACAATCTAAAGCTAAGAGGATTTTTAGGTTCTGTGTGTGAAGTGAAGAGAGCTGAGAGCAAAACCTTTAGGGCAAGGTGTAGAAGCTTAAGAGGATTAGGGCGGCAATCCCTGTATGTTTCCGGTTTGTGATTGGTTTACCGGTTATGGGAAAAAAGTGAAAAATGATCACCAATACGCTGTGGTCTATAAAAGGGGATTTTTATAAAAACTTTTGTGAAATTTTGTGCATTGGTGTTTTTGTGGCGAAATAAAAATCCTGAACTAAGCCCAACAAAAATATACCTCGCTTGTAAAGTATGTGCTGAAAGATAAAACCCAGATTGGTTTAACTTCATCAGTTTCAACACTGAATTGCTAAAATCCGAATACCTGATACGTTCAAACCATTTTACCTCATTTTCAATACCCACAACTCCACCAGTTCATCGTCGCGCCAGTTTTGGTATCTTCGGGTATTTTTTGAGGCCGGGTTTACTTTGCGCTGAATAAATAATTCCTTTTCGAATCGTCCGCCATTTGCTAATTCATCGTCGATAGGATGGCCCTCACTTGCCCCGGTAATTTGAGCAAGATTAGAAAACAATAGTAATACTCTTCCATCGGGGTTCAGGTGTTTTACTGCTTCAGTAAAGAATCGAGGAAATAGTTCATCATCATAATAGATGGCCTTATCCAATCCTTCTAAATCTTGAGATGCGGGTAACCAGGGTGGGTTAAAGACAATGAGTTCTGCTGAAACGCTGCAACCGGCAAATAAGTCACCATAGAATAATTCAATTTTAGAAGTGGATTTGTCACTTTTAAACTGTTCACTTAAGCCGATAATTGAGTTTGGATTAGAATCTGTTCCGTACACTTTTTCAAAACCATGCTTCAAAAGTTGAAAAGAGAGCACGCCACAGCCAATCCCAACATCTATTGCTGACTTTTTCTCTCCCCTGTATTTTCTGAGCCACTGATCGAAAAGTTTTAAATGTTCGAACCGGGTGGGGAAATAAGTGCCAAAAAAAGGATGTATTTTCTTATGCAAGCCAGGAACGGATATACCTTTTTCATACCATTGCCATGAACTGTTTAATCCTTGGACCTGTGGGAACGGCAATAAAAATTCTTTTAACTCGGGGTAAAGATTTTCAAGCCAACCAATTTGTGGTGCTTTCCTGACTTTTAATTTATTATCAAATACATGCAGTAATAGCCGATGGGATAGTTCCCGAAACGCTGAACGGAAATTGCGCTGTTCCTGGAATGATTGTCCCGGGTATTTGCTTTTCAGTTGATTTTTCAACTCATTCAATAACAAAAGGCCGCTGCTATAAAAATCGATGATTAAAACATAGTGTCCATCCGATAGCAAATCAACAGCCTCCTTTGGGTCCATCCGTCGTTTGTATGGAAATACCTCGATATCCGGAAGAATGGGCTCCGGGCGATCTGCCCTTATTTTCTTTCCTGAAATTGTAAATTCTAATTCTGCTTCCTTTTTAAGCATTTCATACTTTTAATTATCTAACCAATGTCAGTTGCTAAGATCGACCATTTCTTTGTTCGGCCAGTAAATCTCCAGCAGATTTTGCTGATTTGCACAGATTTACCTCTGCGAACATCTGCGGGAAACAAAATTAAATGACAGATACGAATTTAGCAAATCCTATTGTGTGTTTTATACTGCGATTCCTGAGTAGTGGATTTTTGCGGTTCTCAATTTCAATTTTTACTCCTTCACAAACTTAACCCGGTAAACCTGTCCACTCTCATTTCTTAACAAAATGATATAAATCCCGGTTTTAGCCTGGCTCATATCGATGGAAAAGGAACCGGAGGAATTTTCGATTTCACCTTGCATAATCATTTGTCCGCCGGATGTGATGATGCTGTAGCTAAACTTTCTGCCAGAGGGCAAAGAAACCGTTACCAAACCGGAAGAAGGAATTGGAAAGGCTGATATTTCTTCATCAGCCCGGCGCTGTTGTAAATTGCTAAAAATATCTGTACATCCCACAACACTAAATTCAGCTGCTGAGGCCCATGCATTTCCATTAACTTCCGACAGGGCCACCAGGCGAAAATACTGTCCGTTTACTCCTTCATCGAAAACAATACTTTGTGGCGCAGCAGTATTTTCAAATTCTCCTGTGCTTACTGGTATTCCCCATTCCAGTGTATCCTCACTGATGTAAAGTTCATATGCTTTTATGCGTCCATTTTGTCCGTCCTGGCGATTGAGATAAATAAATTCATAAACACGGTACAAATCACCCATGTCAACCTGGATTTCGTGGGGGTAGGGATCAGAACCTGTACTCCAGCGTGTATGCCAGATGGTGGATGGATCATCATCGAAAGCCATGACAGCAAGGCCGGGGTAGTTGGTTTCTTCGCTGTCGACATATAATAGTTCCCAAACATCCTTGGGCACTTCTGCAGGATTGCTGCAATCTTCAATAGACGGACAGGTGGTTGTTGTGATCATGTCTGGCATGTATTTGCTAAAAGTTTCGCCATTTTTGGTAAGGCTAAAATTAACACTGTAGGTGCCAGCACTGCCAAGCACAACTTTGGGATTTCTGATGTTGGCATCGTTGATGTACTCTGGTTCAGGTGTGATTTCCCAGTGCCAGTTTACACCTTCATGATTCAATATCGAGTGGTCATCGAAATAAAGCGTGTCGGTCAGGCAGTTGTAAAAAGATTTTTCCACCCAGGGATTGACAATGGGAGCGAACTCCGGTTCTGCTAAATCAATTTCCCAAACACCTCCCAGTCCGGCAACCCGCAGTTTGCTGTCCCTGAAAAAAGGCAAAGCCATGTTTACGCCCATCCCGGCCGGATAGTTTTGATCATAAGCGATCCAGTCGTTCACTTTTTCTCCGCGATGGAAAACTTTAGCTGTTTGTCCGTTTTTTGCGTTGGTGAAGAGGTAAACCAAATCCTTTCCATCAGCCGTTGGCTGGATAACCATACATTTTAAATATTCCGAAAGACTTCCGGTCCATTCCTCCCAGCTATTGCCACCATCATTTGAGCGAAATACCTTACCTATAACAGCCGACCAGGTGCCGTTCATCAGGCAGGCATATATCTTATTTTCATCGTAAGGTGAAATAGCGATGAAGGTTTTTCCTTTCCAGCTTGCATTTCCGTTTTGGCCGTTTGTAAGCGCAGGTTTAAGTTCCCAGTTTTGGCCTCCATCATCACTTTTATACAAGCCTTTGCCCACAACATCTGCATAAAGTACATCCGGATTTTTATAGCTGATCTGTAAATATCTCACCCTCCCATTGAAATTATGGAGCATATCAAATGTAACGCCCATGTCGGTGCTTTTCCAAAATGAGTTTCCTTCTCCCAGGTAAATTGTTCCATAAAAATTAGGATGAAAGACCATGTTTCCCCTGCGTCCTCCGTATTCGTCCATATTGGGATATTTACTAAAAATAAATCGTCCTTCGGGCTGTCCCTCTGCCGTTTGTGGAAGTATCCACCCGTTACCCAGGTCGTTGAATGCAACATGCCTGCTCTTGCCCCGAAGTACCCACCCTGTGGGTGATTCGGCGCCACCCATACGTAAAGCTTTGGGCTGATAAAAATCGGCAATGGCCGTGTTGCCATTGTGGTACCTTCCGCCAACCACAATATCTTCGTTCCAGCCCTGGTCGAATCCCCACATGTCGGAACCCACCAGTCCGTTGTTCTTCGAAAAATAGTTTGATGTATTCGAGAAATTATCTGTTGTATACGAAAATCCACCATCTGTAGCTACCCAGGTGTCGCCATTGGCAAGGAGCTTCATATCCTGAATGTCAGGATGGATTGCAAATGCACCGGTATATCCTCCGATAGCAAAAAAGTGCTGGCCTCCGTTCGAAGATTTGAAAAGTGTGGTGGTGCCGGCAAAAATCAGGTCTTCATCATTGGGAGAAATTTCCAAAACCAGGTCAAAATAGCCCTGGCCATTGTTCATCGGAAAACTGCTGGTTTGCCCAGTGGCCAGCAAACTCCAGTTGCCTGCATTAATATCGCTTTTGTAAAGGTATGGTGTATTATCAGAGCTAAGCATGACCGCCAGAAGAAGGTTGGGATTAGCAGGAGTTACTGCAAGCAGGCCTCCGCTCACATCAGTAATATCTGTCGGGAAATTGGGGTGAGACTCGAAATTTAGGCCACCATCTGCTGAGACTATTACGGAGAATTTACCGCTAATTTTTGTCAAAGCGAAAATGGTATTGTTGTCATCTGGCTTTATTTCCACATCATAGGATGGCATGTTCCAGGGCCTTTCCCAACTCTGCCCGCCGTTGGTGCTGATGAAAACACCATTGTTTGCTGCAGCTAAAATCTTTTCAGGATTTGTATAGTCGATTTTCAGCCTATCGGCGTTGAAAAGAATATCCGAATCCAACATGGGAGCCCACGTTTGTCCTCCATTGATAGTCTTATGAATTTGGTTTCCAGCGGCCACATACACAATGTCAGGATCAAAAGGGTGGATAGCAGTAGCAGTAACTCCACCGCCAAAATAATAATCGACGGCACACAGTTGCCAGGTCTCTCCTTTGTTGATTGATTTGTTTACAAAACCAGTTTCTGTTCCACAGTATAAAATGTTGTTGTTCGAAGGGGATACATCAAATGAATAGACATTTACCTGCCAGGGACAAGCTTTGGGTATTTGGGATGACCCTGATTCGTTGAGCCAGAAGGTTTCCTTTGGCCCCAAAAATGACCAGGTTGAGCGATTGGTTTCATCAACCAGTGGTTTTTGTTCTGTCTTAAGTTGTGAAGTTTTTAGCTGATGGTAATATTTATCCATATCCGGTATCTGAATTGTCCCATCACCCAGCACCCATGGTTCAATATTACGCATCCATATCTTAAAATACCTTGTTACTGCACCTAACTCTCCTTTTTTATCTAACTCACAATTTTTATATTTTTCGGTGATATCGATGTAATTTACAGGATATTCGTAAAGCATGTTGGCCCATTCGGGGTAATTCGAACCATAAGCCGGTTTGTAGCTTTTAATCATTCCGGGAAGTTCGTCGTAGGGTGTGTATTGAGTTTGGGCATTAGCCGATGAAATCGTAATGCACAAGGTGATAATGGATAATGATTTTAGAAGATGTAATTTCATGGTGGCAAAACTACTTATTTGTGTGATGATAAGAATTATAATTCGCACTCATGTTGAGGGAATGTAAAAATATTATGACAAAAGACCGGTGTTGAGATCTTCCTGGAGTGTGCCCCTTTTTCTATTGACATTCTCTTAGAGATTTTGAGTCACCTGGAGAATCCCTTCCTCAATATTGATCATGGTTAACAAAATTCCAACCACGAACTATTTTCTTTATAATCTTCAGTGGGTGATACTGTTGTTTGAAATTTATAGGAACTTACCAGCATTGAAATTTCGTGTTTGATGGTTTCTAAACCATTTTCAATTAAATCCATCCTAAAACCTTTAGCGCCCAAATTCTCTAAATGGTTCGCGGAAATCACCCTGCTGATTATCTTTCCTAAATCAACCATCTTACGCTGTTGCATTTTTACATCAACCGTAAAGCTGAGTATTGATTTAAAATGATCAGCCACATTTTTTGTCAAATTATAACTACTTAAAAAATTGGCAAGGTTCATTACTTTTTTACGCCCCATCATTTTAATGAGCATCTCCGAAATTTGCGTATAAAGCATTTCATTTGATCCTTCAAATATCTGAAATGGCCTGGAATCAACAATTCCCCTTGATCCAACGTTTTCAATTTTGTAACCATTGGCGCCACAAAGTTGGGTTAAGGTTTGGGCCGACTCCTGCATCAGGTCGGTGATATATGCCTTCATGCTGTTGGCTTCAATAGCTTCCAGGGCTAAATTATTTTCAATCCCACTGTGTCCGGCACTTCGGGAACACAAAGCCGAACAAATGGTGAAAGCGCTTTGAATTCTGCTGATCTGATGTTTTACCTGGTCGTAGGCCATTAATGGTTTCCCTCCAACAAATCGCGATGTAGTTTGTTTTATGGCTTCATCCAACATTCTTCGAATAAATCCCATTCCCATCCCGGGGAACTGGAAACGACTTCTGTGTAACAGGTCCATCATCAGCTTTAGCCCGGTTGTTTCAGGTTTCAGCTTAAATTGTTCAGGTACCTTTATGTCGATAATATTTTTTCCGTAGGGGATGGGGTATAAACCAATGTTGTTATAAAGTTCTTCAACATGAATAGCCTGGCCAGCCTGTTGGACATCACAGATGAAAAAATCAATGTCTCTGCCTAAATCACCATTTTCAAATTTCTGACGGGATGTCATCAACCAGTAATCTGCCATTCCGGTCAATCCTTGCCAATGTTTAATACCTTTAATGTGATATTCAGGCCCGACCTTTACATTTGAGGTCTGCATATTTAAGGCATCACTTCCGTAATCTGGTTCAGTAATCATCAACCCTCCCATATTTTGCCTGGTCAGGAAACGGTTGAAAATATTTTCTTTAACAGGTTCCTGGGCGTATTTTGCCACAGGTTGTAAAAAGAGGGCCAGGTTGATACCAAATGTTAAACAAAGTGGAAGTGATTCGTAGGAAGCTGCTTCTAAGAGTCCTAAACATTCTTTTACCTTTGCCCCACGTCCGCCATATTCTTTGGGAATGGCTACAGATAAAGGGTTTATAGCCATGATATCGCGCAATACCAAAGCCGGAAATCCTCTTTTCTGAATGAATTTCTCCAGGTTATCTCTCTCATAAAAAACACTTTTTAATGTTTTCTTAAATGAGCTTAAAAACTCTGAAAAAGAATCTTGTTCAGCTATTTCAGAAGTAATCATTTATGGTTGTTTAATTTGTTATTGTTTTTGCTTGTGGTTCATTTTAATGTCTCAAAAAAATCTTCGGATACAAGCAAACTTTATGAGTATGAGCATTAGCGGAATTTAATATTCAGCAAAAGCTGAATCAAAAGTAATAAAAAGCTTTAACTATGATTTTTGATGCCTGCGAATGGGTGTACGGCAGCTATGAAAATTTCCAAACAATTAATATTCTATGATAAGTTATTTGTGCATCTCCATGATCAGGATAAGGCTCTGTTTTTTTTCAACAGGAACTGCCTGGTCGATTTTGAAAGAGATGAGGAATAGGAAAATAGCAAAAAAGAAAATATGAGTCAGGTGTTTTTTTATTTGCCTGAGGATGTGGTTTTTGGATAGTCGGGTTTGATAAGGGCTTAATAACTTCGTTAGCGACTCAAAGTAGTTTAGGGCGTTCTGGTTATTGTATCCCTGAAAATAATATTATCGGAGGCAGTACCAATCAATATTTCAAATTCCCCATTTTCAACAATCCATTTGCTTAGTTCCGGATTGTAATATTTAAGCATTTCCGCATCAACTCGAAATTCAATACTGCCTTGTTGGCCAGGTTCGAGGAATATTTTATGAAATGCTTTTAATTCCTTTACAGGTTGGGGATGCGAACATTTTAGATCACTGATGTAAAGTTGCACGGTTTCAGCACCAGCAAGGGTTCCGGTGTTTTCGATTTGAATCCGTATCTGCAGATTAACTCCGGCTTTCATCTTCTTTTTGTCAATTGTAAAATCTTTCAATGCAAATGATGTGTAGCTCAATCCAAAACCGAAGGGAAACAAAGGTTTAATATCGTGTTTTTCAAAATGACGGTAGCCAGTAAAAATGCCTTCGTTGTAAGGTAAATGTTCAGTTTCATGTGGTTTTCCATACAGGGTGTAAAAAGGCTTTGCCCCAGGAACCGCATATGAGGTATCATATGTTTCGAATGCAGCATTGTCGCTCCAGTTTTTTTCAATTGAGATAGGTAGTTTCCCTGATGGTGAAATTTTGCCAAAAACAATTTCACCAAGTGCATTGCCTCCTTGCTGGCCGGGATACCAGGTGTGGAGCAGTGCCTGAATATTTTCAAGCCATGGCATAAAAACACCACCACCCACATTTAAAACAAGAACAGTGTTGGGATTTATGCTGGTGACCAGTTCGATAAGCCATTCCTGGCCGTCAATCAAAGCAAAGGGCCTGTCGAAACCCTCGCCTTCGGTTTGAGGATTGAATCCTACACATAAAATTACAGCATCATATTTTTTTATGCTTTCTAAACTTTTCGAAAACTCATCAATATTTACTTGTGAGTAAGCTTTATCCAAACCTTCTACAGGTAGATAGTCCACCTCTGTATCCCGCGGGGCATGGCCTTGTATTCCATCGAAAAAAGAAAGCATTTCATATGCTTCAATTTTGGCAGCTCCACCGCCGCTGTAGGGAGTATACATAGCATTCGGCCCTAAAACAATAACTTTTTGAACCTTACTTTCTGTAATTGGGAGGATGTTGTTTTCATTTTTAAGTAATACAATTCCTTCACGCGCAGCCTGAAGTGCCGTTTGCTTATGAATTTCCCAATTCGGTTCATCTATTTGTATTTCTTCGTAAAGTTTATGTTTGATGCAGGTTGATAAAATATGTCTGATTTTGTTGTCAAGTTCCACTCTGGCCAATGAACCGTTTTTAAGAAGAGGTAGAATGCTGTCGGGGTGCATGTAATGCGGGCGTGGCATTTCGAGGTCAAGGCCTGCAATAAAAGCTTTTGTGCTGTATACCGAAATCCAGTCGGACATGATTATTCCGTCAAAACCCCAATCATTCCTTAAAATGTCTTTCAGCAAATATTCAGATTCTGAAGTGTGTATTCCATTCAATAGGTTGTAAGATGTCATTACAGCACCAACATCTGCTTTTTTAATGGCAGCTTTAAAAACAGGAAAGTATATTTCGCGTAAGGTTCGCTCGTCTATATCCGAACTCACACGGTGTCTGTCGTAATCCTGGTTGTTGGCCACCAAATGTTTAACAGTTGCTACAACGTTGTTTGATTGAACGCCATTAATAAACCCAACCGCCATTTCGGAAGCAAGTAATGGGTCTTCACCATAATATTCGAAATTTCTACCACAATGTGGCACCCTGTACATATTTACTCCTGGTGCCAGCAGTATCCCAATTCCCTTTGATTTTGCTTCACGGCCAATTGCAGTTCCTACTTCTTTCACCAAATCCGGGTTCCAACTGGCAGCCATACAAATACTTGCCGGAAAGGCAGTTGCTTTGCCATGGCCTTTCACTCCCATGGGCCCATCCGCCAACTTAACCTGCGGTATTCCCAGCCTTTCATTTCCTTTGATGTTGAAGTTTTGATAGCCTGCAATCATCTCCACTTTTTCCTGAAGGGTCATCAATCCCAGTAGTGAGTCGGCTATTGAAATACTTGATCTGGATTGAGTGAATCCGTAATGATTTAAAAATGAGCATCCAACCAGGAGGAAAATTATTTTTGATGAATTAGGACTCATCGGCGGTGTTTGTTTTTACCATTGCTTCAAAGGCAGACACACCATATTCCACAATAATTGCTGCTATCTAAATCTATTTATTTTTCTTCTTTTTCTTCTCAGGTTTTTCATCTTTCTCAATGTAATACCCCTCCCTCGATAGCAGATGGTCTAAATTGGCAATTCCAAAAATAAGGATTGCAGTGGCAATAGATGTATGTTCCTGGTATTCGGCAATGCTTTTGTTGAAAAGGTCCCTTTCGGTGTGCCAGATTTCGCGGTAACTAAAGTTGTAGCCCTTTGGATCTCCTGTGCGGAACCCGATTGTAGGAACACCTTTTACAGCAAAAGGGCCACTGTCGGTACCCCATGCCTTCTCTGGCTTTTCGCGGGGTTCACGATCTTTTATTTCAAATGGAAAATCAGAATTGATATCGTTTAATGGCGCACAAATATTCTCAAAATCTTCCTTCATTGCTGCGGATACGCTAATACTGGTGGGAACAGTCGGCCCGCCATCACGGTTCACCATATTGGATATTTTATCGAGTTTGTCTTCGTTTCTTACAATCCAGCTTTTGGAGCCAAGAAGGCCAAATTCTTCGCCCGCCCAAAGGATTGCAAGAATTGTACGTTTGGGTTTTCCTCCCGCTTCCATAATCAGCCGGGCTGCTTCCATGGTTGGAGTTACGCCGGAACCATCATCAACACCACCGGTAGCCACGTCATATGCATCCAGGTGACCGCTCATTATCACATATTCGTCAGGAAATTCTGTACCCGGAATAATGCCAATCACATTGTGGTACTTTACAGGGCCCATCTTAAAGTGGTTTCGGATATCAAATTCCAACTGAAAATAACGTCGCTCTTTAGCCATTTGTTTAATTACCTCGAATTGATGTTCATCCAATTTAATGTCGGGAACTGTTGGAAGGGTATCGAAAGTCATGCTCATGATATTCTTCCTGTCGTACATAACTCGGATGGGTGTTTTGGAAGATTGAATTATTCCAAGAATACCTGCATCACGCATTTCCTTATAAAACAGGGCAGGTTCTTCAATGAGTGGTATGAATTCTTTTTCAGGTTTACCTTTCTCCTTTAATTCACGATTTTCATTTCTTATTTCGCGGTTTTGTTTTCTGATATCAATATTTTCTATTTTTATTGAATCCCTGATACTGTCAGCCCTTTGGGAAATGTCAATTGGCCAGCCGTCATTTTCACCACCAACCAGTACCCAGGCTCCTTTTAATCTTCCTTTCATTCGGTTAAACTCCGCTTTGGTTGTCGGCTCGATAAGTACATGCCCACGCTGAACACCCTTGGTTCCGGCAGTATAAGAGGGTGTTGCAAAATGCAGATGCATACCTTCGTCCGATAACATCCTGCCAAACCATGGGCCACGATTAAATCCTACAGGCAATTCTCCGGCTTCGTCCATCTTTACCTGCAAGCCCCATTCGATAAACTTACTTGCAGCCCATTCGGCAGCATTTTCATAAGCATCCGATCCAATGGGTCTGCCACCAAAACGATTGCATAATATATCCAGATGTTCCATGGTCTGGTTGTCGTTCGTTCCGATATCGATGATTCTTGATACAACCGGATCAGTTTGACTATAGCAGTTGATAGAAAGTATTAGTAACAATGTTAGCAAGGGGGTGATTCTTTGTTTCATCTTAATTAGTATTTGAATAGTTGCAGGTTTAGTTTTGCTTGTTTTAAGTTAGCGTAAAAGTAGAAAGAATTTATCCGGGCTGATTGTGTAGTGATTAATTTAATTGAATTTAGAGGAAGTTTAAATAGGATATTGGAGAGTGTAGTGAATATGACATTTTGAGTTAAGTATATAAAATACTGTGTTTCTAATTGGGTAGTGTAAGTGTCTAATGCCAACGAAGCCATTGCAGTAGGGCAGGATGAAGGCAAGGGGATAATACTCCGGAGAAATTAATCTAAAAGACTAGGGAGGTTCCCGAAAGAAAATGTCTTTATTAATTTCTGTACGATAAATTTCGCCAAAATTTTTCTAATGGCCCCTGATTATAGAATCTGAACCAATTAATGGTTAGAGCTACCTGGAACAAATAAACACAAATCCCTATCAACACCACTGTCGTAACTTTTGTGTGCCCAAATAATCCAAAACCCCAACCATAAAAAATAACGGACATGATGAGCGATTGCATGATATAATTGGTCAGCGACGTGCTGCCCATCAATGCGATTGGCCAAAGTAGGTTTGCTATGCTTTTATATGAAGCCAGGATTAGCAAAAGTAAGAGATAACTGAAGCCTACAAAAAGGCTCATAAACTCATATCCGGTCATATAAATTGAATCCGCAAATGGACTTTCAAAATCGACGATTTTCTCATAGCCAAAATAAGATATCGCTCCAATGATGGAGGTTGCAATAAAAATGAAACTCCATTTTTGTTTATCATCTGCAACTTTTTGATGAAGCTTGTATTTGGAGGCAATGAATCCAAAAAGTACTATCCCAATAATTTTGGGCAAATAATAAAATGCATTGATGTTTCGAAAGGCAAGATATTCCTGCACCCTTAATTTCAAACAATCGATATAATTGCCATTGGCATAAATAATTTTGGCATTTTCCAGGCATTCGGTGCAGGTTGACGACAATGCATTTGGTAACCGAACCCATACTCCGATGGCTAACCATATTCCAATAAAAAAATAGAATATAAGAGCAATAAATATCTGCCATTTTGTTGAAAGTTTGAGAATCGGTAATATCATGAAGCCTGCAATTGCATACGAAAGTAAAATGTCTCCAGCCCAGAGAAAGAAGATATGAGCAATTCCAAAAAGTGATAATACCAACATTCTTCTGATAAAAAAAGGGATGAAATTCTTATTTTTCTCATTAAACTTTTCATATTGCATATAAATTCCATAGCCGAAAAGAAAACTGAAAAGGAAGATGAATTTATCTGCTGTCAGGCTGATGTAGATGTTGTAAAAGTTCTGTTGGGATGCATCGGGTAAATTATTATAATAACCACCAAAATCGAAAAACGACGCGTTGAAACCCAACACGTTTACTAAAACAATTCCAAACAATGCGAACCCTCTCAGAATATCAACGCTGGATATTCTTTCTATGAATTCCACCGGTTTTACAATTGCATTCATTTTTTGTTGGCTTTTAAAGAAAACCTGATGCGAAATTAGGATTATTACTGAGCTGCCGCATATATTGATTGGAAATTATTTGATATGATGTTTTACTCCTGTTTATTGGATATAAAAATGAAACTCCCAATTTACGCAATAGACTAAATCATTTTCATCATACGGTGTCTGTCGAAATGGATTTCTTCCAACAGTTTTTGGATGAGTGCATCACGCTCTAAATCCTGTTGTAATAATTTTATGATCTTTTTCCTGACAAAGATGCGTTGCTCGATGGCATTGATATTAATGGCAGTTTTGATTTCTTCAAGTGGAAGATATTCCTCCCGGATTGTTAAATTTTTCCGCAGGTTATTTTCAATAAACTCCCTTGAAAGGGTTTTTTCCTTTTCAGGGTTATTTGTTCGCTGGGTACGTTTTCCTATTTGTGGTCGCATCGATTAATTTTTAATCAAAAATTTGTTTACAATCTAACACAAAAAATAATATCTCCAAAATAAAATTGCTTAATGTTCATTGATTTGGGTATTGGTCTGGAGATCCAGGTATTTTATATTCGTTAGCTTTGTCACTTCAAAAACAAAAGACATCCCGATGGTTGGAATCATACTCCTTGTACTTTTTTATGTTTTATCCCCTGTATTGATTTTGTACCTTGATCACCGATTCAGTTTTGTGAATAAAATTGGCGCTGTTGTGGTGGCCTATGTGTTGGGATTTGTTGTTGGGAACCTTGGCATAATGCCTGAAGGTAGTCATGAAGTCCAGGAGGTGATTACCATGATCACCATACCGCTGGCGATTCCATTGTTGCTGTTTTCCTCAAACATCAGGCAGTGGCTCAAACTGGCAGGCTCCACGGCACTTTCGCTTTTGTTTGGTTTGCTAAGCGTTTTAGTGATGGTTTTCGTAGGTTTTTTTCTTCTTTATACCCCAACATTTCCGGAACTATGGAAAATAGGAGGGATGTTGATTGGGGTGTATACCGGGGGAACACCCAACCTGGCAGCATTAAAAATAATGCTCGATATCGATCCTGACATTTACTTGCTTACTCATACCTATGATATGCTGATATCGGGTATTTATTTTTTATTCCTGATTACCATCGGTCAGCGATTTTTCAATCTTTTTCTTCATCCTTTTAAATCCGGAAAATCAAATCAGGATGCAGAATCAGATTTTAATGGAATGAATGCATACCTTGGGATCTGGAGTAAAAGGAAAAGTGTTCCATTATTGAAAGCCCTGTTCATATCAGTATTGATTTTTGCCATTGCCGGGGGTATTTCGTTGCTTGTTCCCGAAAACAGTCAGATGGTGGTTGTAATACTGATCATAACCACTTTGGGTATCGGTGCTTCCCTGCTTCCACAGATCAATAAAACAGATAAGACCTTTGAACTGGGCATGTATTTAATTTTGATTTTTAGTTTGGATGTCGCTTCTATGGTGGATGTGAAGGAACTGGTTACATCAACCCCGGTTATACTTGGTTATCTTTCCCTGGTGATTTTTGGTTCGTTGTTTCTTCAAACCATCCTTTCAAAAATCTTTAAGATCGATACTGATACCCTGATGGTGACTTCAACTGCATTGATATGCAGTCCGCCATTTGTTCCTGTAGTTGCCGGAGCGCTTAAAAATCGTGAGATAGTGGTTTCGGGATTAACGGTAGGAATTGTAGGCTATGCTGTGGGGAATTACCTGGGGTTTCTGGTGGCACAGGTATTGAGCACTTTTTAGAATCACCTTTATCAATCACTCAATTTCTTTGCTAAGCACTCTGCACCTTATCCGTAAATATAATAGATTCCAAACATCCCTATAAATTCATCGAATTGCCTCAGTTTATCATTACCATATTTGGAAATGTTTTTATGAATTTTCTTTAATTTTTTTGGGGTGGAAAGGTTTTTACCTGATTTTGAAAAAAACTTGTCGGCATAACAAAGGATTTTTTCTTCAACACTGACGGGCATCATATCTCGTATTGGTAGAGGCAGGTTGTGTGTTTTGATCTCTTCCTTTGATATACCGGTTCCAGTATGTCTTTCACAGAAAAGTGCAAGAGTATGAAGGCTTTCATTTTCGAGGATTTCCCTGCCAAGATATCCATGACAGATGTAAGGGAGATTGCCAAAGCATCCAAGGTCGGGAGCATTGGTTTTGATCATGCCAATGTCGTGCAACATTGCCGCTTGAATTAATAAAGCTCTGTCGATTTTCAATTGAGGATTATGATCAGCAACTCTTAAGGCGAGGTTTTTTACAGCAGTAGAATGCTCCACAAGAATTTTGAATGCTTTGCTTCCGGGATCAATATATTTCTCAATCAGCTTTAAGGAATCAGTCATAGTTTTTCCGTCAATATTATTTTTGAATTCAGAGATTAAATCACTGATGATTGAAGTTAAGCACCAAACACCAAACACCAAACACCAAACGCCAAACGCCAAACGCCAAACGCTTAACGCCAAACGCTTAACGCCAAACGCTAAACGCCAAACGCTAAACGCTAAACGCCAAACGCTTAACGCTTAACGCTTAACGTTAGTTCCCAAATAAATCAAATATCAGTCTAACATAGAGGTAGTAGTCCACAGCAAAATCAGAATATCCCTCAAGGTTGACCTTTTTATATAGAAACTGTACTCCAGGATCGATAGATATTTTTTCGTTAAAGATAAATTTCACCCCTCCTGACAGGAATATGCCAAAACCGATCCCTCCCTGGTAAATGTCATAGGCAGTCATGTTTGTATTGGGAACGTAAGGTCTGTCTCCATACCTGTTAACAATAGAGTAATTTTTACTGCCTATTTGTATTTCACTCTCGAGGACCCTCGTGCTGTTCATATGAAAACCTGTTTCGATAAAAACGCTGGTGATTTTTCCAACAGGATAAAACTTCGAAATACCAATGTCAATCGATACCCTTTCTTCTATTCCCCTTATATAACCTTCGCGCAGTGCAGGACTGGCAACATAGTTTATCGAATCAATTGTCATCTGAAATGTGCCACTTGACTTAAGTTTTACGTAGTTCGATTGAATGAATATGCCCGTCGAATTATTGAAATTATATTTAAAATAGAACCCGGGTGATATGGCTGCATCATAATGCATATCAGGGTAATAAATCCACCACTTTGTAGTATCGCCAACAGCAACATTATTCTGCTGCCTCCATATATCATACTCTCCTTCCCAATCATAGGGAACATCGTCCGGGTTTTTAATAATTTCTCTACTATTCAGTTCCTGCCTGATTTCATCATACCAGTACTTGTTGTTTAAAACCCACTGAATCTGGTTTTCATTTTCCGGCCTTCCATTATAAAATCCGGCTGTTTGCTTATTGGCAAAATACATCCCCATATTAATACCAAAGCGCCAGCCCGTTAAGTTTAATTCCTCACCGTCTTCATTCTGGGGAGGAAACTTCGGAAGCTGACTGCTGGAATATATATCCTGGGCTTGTATAGAATTTGCCAGTAATTGAAAAAACAGGATTAAAATCGAAAAATATATTTTTTGAACCTTCATTTAAAATCTCCCTTAGGTTTTCAGTTGCGGCAAAAGTAAATAAAATTGAAGTGATTCTGCTGCAGACTCAATCTTCCTGACTAAAACCCCTATCACCATATATTTAAATCCTGTTTTTTAAAATTGTATTAGTTTAGTGAGCCAAATGAGAAACCTTTAGAATTGATGGATATACAAAAACTAACAAAAATATTTTTCGAGCACTTCGGAGACACAGGCATTCAGCCAATGATATACTTTGCCCCTGGAAGGGTAAACCTGATAGGCGAGCACACAGATTATAATAAAGGATATGTTTTGCCATGTGCTCTTACATACGGTACTTATTTGTTGATAAGAAAAAATAAGGAAGATGTAATAAAACTGGCCTCTCAGAATTTTGATTTTAAAACCAACATTCCTATTGCAGGGATAAACGAAAAACAAGGTTCCGAATGGGTGAATTATCCGCTCGGAGTTATTGATCAATTGGTTCAGCGAGGTTTGAAGCCGGAAGGCCTGGACATGCTTTATTACGGGAACATCCCCAATGGAGCTGGTTTATCATCGTCAGCATCCATCGAGGTTGTTACGGCACAGGCAATCAATGTGTTGTTTAATCTGAGGATAGGCAAGGTTGATATTGTGAAGCTTTCGCAAAAGGCAGAAAACGAATTTATTGGAGTGAATTGTGGGATTATGGATCAGTTTGCCGTTGGAATGGGAAAGCCAGACCATGCCATATTTCTTGACTGTCGTACATTGGAATTTGAGTTGGTTCCGTTGGAGTTGCAGGAGTACAGGATTGTTGTCGCCAATACCAACAAGCAGCGCGGGTTGGCTGACTCGAAGTACAATGAAAGGGTAGCGGAATGTACAGAAGCGGTAAAATATTTGAATAAGGCGAAATCCCTGCAGACATTGGGAGAATTAACCTACCAGGAATTTGTTGATCTTAAACACCATATTCCGGATATTGTTACCAGGAAGCGGGCAAAACATGTGGTGTCGGAAAATCAACGGGTTTTGGATGCTGTAACAGCATTGAAAAGAAAAAACCTACGGCTCTTTGGCAAGTTGATGAATGCTTCGCATAATTCATTAAGATACGATTATGAAGTTACAGGACTGGAATTGGATACTTTGACAGAATTGGCCAGGGGAATCGAAGGGGTGCTTGGTTCGAGAATGACCGGGGCAGGGTTTGGTGGTTGTACTGTAAGCCTTGTTCGTGAAGATTGCATCAATGCATTTAAAGAAAATGTTGGTAAACGATATCATGAAATTACCGGTTTGGATGCTGAGTTCTATATTTCTGAAATAGGTGACGGAGTACATCGGATTGAATGATGAAATGAGCATTAGTGGAAGGTATAATTGATGGCGGGTTAATGGATTAAGGTAAAAATACTATTTTTGTTTTTTGAATATAGATGAATATGGGAAACGGAAAAAAACATAAGGAAGGCAACGGTAAACATCCGAAATACGGGAATGGCAAACATCCCGGTGATGAAAATAAAAAAAATAAGAAGCTTCAGCTTGAATTTTATGAAAGTGAACTTAGTAAATTACAAATCGAACTGGTAAAGTTGCAGGAATGGATTAAGCTAAAGGGACTGAAGGTGGTAGTGATTTTTGAAGGAAGGGATGCTGCCGGTAAAGGAGGTACCATCAAACGGATTATCCAGAGTTTGAACCCCAGGATATGCCGCGTTGTTGCATTGGGCACCCCAACAGAACGAGAAAAAACTCAATGGTATTTCCAGCGCTATGCACCCCATCTGCCTGCTGCCGGTGAGATGGTACTTCTCGACAGGAGTTGGTATAACCGTGCTGGCGTTGAAAAAGTTCTGGGTTTTTGTACCGAAGATGAATATTGGGAGTTTCTTCGTTCCTGCCCCAATTTCGAACGCATGCTGATCCGTTCAGGGATCATTCTTATAAAATATTGGTTTTCTGTTAGTGTCGAAGAACAGGAACGCCGTTTCCAGGGAAGGATAAACGACCCCACCAAGCGCTGGAAGTTAAGCCCGATGGATTTGAAGTCGCGCGAATTATGGGTTGAATATTCAAAGGCAAAGGACGAAATGTTTGCCTATACCGATACAAAAAATTCCCCCTGGTATGTTGTGCCATCAGATGATAAAAAGAAAGCCCGCCTCAATTGTATACATCACCTTTTGGGCATGATTCCGTACGAAGACCTTACCCCTGAAACTTTTGAGTTGCCCGAACGTCCTCCAGGCAAAGGATATGTAAGGCCGCCAATGGATGAGCAGACTTTTATCCCCGAGGTTTATTAATATCTTTCGATTCGAACTCCTTGATGTTTCATTAGCTTAAATTAAGAAAAATTTGAAGGGCCTGGATGTGTTCTGACGGGATGAACATGAAGTACCCTGTACTGATTGTCAACTTCTTTCGATTGTTAAAATTTGCTTTTCCTGTGAAATTTACTATCTTTATATTCTGATTCAGAAATTTCATTTTTGAAGCAACCTTTAATAATCAATTTAATAACCATTAAAACCCATCACTATGTTTAACAGTACAGCCATTGAAGTGGTAATTGGCCTGGTGTTCATTTATATTTTGTACAGCCTGCTGGTTACAATTATAACGGAGTTAATTGCAAATGTTTTAAACCAAAAAGGACGCATTCTAAAAAAGGGTGTTAAACGCATGTTGGATGATGATGATCAGGCTCTTTTTGGTGATGAATTTTTAAAACGGCCTGAAATTAAATACCTGAGTGGTAAAAACAGGCTTCCCTCTTACATTAACTCATCGACCTTTACAAAGGCAATGGTAAATGTGTTGCAGAAGGCAGACGATGCCGGAGATTTTTTTGGAGATTACATGAAGAAATTGGGAGAAGAAAAAAACAAAAGCGAAACAAAAGAGCTTATTTACAACCTGATGGTTGAGGCCGATGGAAACCTTGATAAGTTTAAAGAAATAATGGGTGGATGGTTCGACGAAACCATGGAGCGTGTAACGGGATGGTATAAAAGAAGGGTACAGTTGATTACTTTTATCATTGGGCTAACCATTGCATTTGCGTTAAATGTAGATACAATTGCCATTGCCAAGAAGTTGACCAATGAAAGTGACACCCGACTGGAAATGGTAAAACTTGCATCTGAATATGCGAAAGATGCCGATCCAGCCGATACAACCAGTGTGCAGATGAGTGCAGAAATGCAGGAAATTATTGGAAATATCCAGAATCAGGAATCTATTATTTCGCTTGAATGGCCGCCTTTCGATGTAACAACATCTGTATTTTGGCTATGGATAGTCGGTTGTCTTACTACTGCAATTGCTTTGTCGTTGGGAGCACCCTTCTGGTTTGATATATTGAATAAAGTATCCAAACTTAAGAGTGGAGGTGCGCAAGCGGCGGCTACTACAGAAAAACAAGCACCTGAAGAAGGGAAAAAGAAGAAACCTTAATGTAAAAAAATCCGGAGAATGTGTCTCCGGATTTTTTTTTGCAAATTAACTTCTGAAAAGTAAAAAAATGCCGACCTAAAACGCCAGCAGCTTCTTGGCTGCGTGATAAATCTTTTCCTCGTTGGGGAGAATTTCTTTCTCAAGAATTCGATTAAAACCAACAGGAGTAAACGTGGAGCCAACCCGTTTTACAGGTGCATCCAGGTGCTGAAAAGCTTCCTCAGTGATCGTGGCAGCCAGTTCTCCACCAAAGCCACCAAATACTTTATCTTCGTGTACTACAAGGGCCCTATTTGTTTTTTTAATGGATTCGATAATTGTTTCTTTGTCCAGTGGGATCAATGAACGGATATCAATTACTTCTACAGATTTGCTCTCTTCTTTTTCCAGCCGGTCTGCAGCCTGCACACACATGTGGGTTGTGTTACCATAGGTAATGATCGATAAGTCACTTCCTTCCCTACGTACACGTGCAATCCCAAAGGGGACTTCAAAATCATCAGGTACGATGGCTTCTGCAGCAGGATCGTTGTATAATGCTTTAGGTTCAAGGAAAAGGGTAGGGCCTTCGGAGCGTAAACTGGAGCGCAATAAACCTGCAGCATCATCAGCATACGATGGGTAAACTACCCTGATTCCTGGGAATGTGGTCATGGCTCCTTCGATGTTTTGTGAATGATAAAGCCCGCCTCCGATATAGCCTCCCGACGCAAGGCGGATGGTAACATTTGGAGAAAACTGGCCATTACTACGCCAGTAGTCATGTGTCACTTCCACAAACTGTTCCATGGCTGGCCAGAAATAATCGGCAAACTCAGCACCCTCAACAACAATCCTGATCTTTTTATCAAAACGACTCATACCATTGGCGGTGCCCATGATATAATCTTCTGCAATGGGTGCATTAAAAACCCTTTTGGGGCCAAACTCTTGTTGCAGGCCTTTGGATACATTAAAAATGCCACCCTTTTCTTTGTTGGCCATATCCTGCCCCCAGATAAATGTATCAGGGTTATGCGTGAATTCAGCTTTCAGGGTGGAGTTGAGGGCATCAATCAGACGTAGGATTTTTCCTTCACCGTTGTGAAGGCCACGTGGATAATTTGTTGAAACATATGGAGTCGGAATAACAAAATCGAAAATAGATTTTGGGTCAGGGTTGGGAGCTTTGAGTACTTTTTTATGTGCGGCAGAAATTTCTTTCTTCGCTTGCTTGTCCAGTTCATCCAATTCTTCGTGTGTAAAAATATCTGAATAAACCAGGCGGGTTCTGAATTTTTTCAAAGGGTCTACTATGTGTACATCCGAAAGCTCATTTTCATCGCGATAAAGTTCATGCCTGTCAGAATTTGAATGTGATCCCATACGCACACAATTGGCATGGACAATTACAGGTATTCCTTTGGTCTTAACAATTTCTTTTGCCTTAAGCATGGCATTCATCGAGTTGAATGGATCCTTGCCATTACAATATATCACTTCCAGGTTTTTAAACCCAATGAAGTTATCGGCTGCCCTTGGGTTGGCCGTTTGCTGTTCCTTAGGTACCGAGATACCATATCCATTATCCTGGAATACAAAAATAACCGGAAGTTTCTCGACAGTAGCACCGTTTATCGCTTCGTAAACATAACCTTCGGAAGTAGATGATTCACCTTGAGAACTGATGGCCACTGCATCTGCTCCATAATATTTTATAGCCCTGGCAACACCAACAGCATGCAGGGTGTGATTTCCGGTTGCTGATGATACATTGTGGACATTCCATTCGGGTTTGGCGAAATGATTGGACATGTGCCTGCCACCGCTGGCAATGTCTGTACCCTTAGAAAGCCCGTTCAATATGATCTCTTCGGGGTTGAGGCCAGAAGAAATTGCAGTAAGCATATCGCGATAATATGGAAATAAGTGATCATTGTTCTTTTCAAATACCTGCCCGATGGCCAATTGTATTCCATCATGTCCGGCATAAGGTGCATGGTACGACCATCCCAGTGCTTGCTTAAGGTAGTTGGGTGCTTTGTTGTCGAGTTGGCGGCCAAGCGTCATCAGGTAATACCACTTTCGCAAGGTTTCTTTATCAGTATTTTTTATGGTGAACCTTTTGTCTTCTTTCTTTAAGGTCAGTTGTTTTCTGTCGATCATTTTTTAGAGTATTCTGTAAATTTTTAAAACTTCACCAACTTAACATGCATCCAGGTACTTTGTTCAGATGAATCCGTGCTGTAAGATAATGTCAGCTGATGTTTTCGGGCGCGAAATTACATAAATAAATTCTTATTGCGATTTATTCTAAATAGTTATTTGGGAATTAAGGTGAGAATGTGAGAATGTGTGAATGCGAGAATGCTAGAAGGAGAGAATGATGCAATGATAACATGATAGAAAAATTGAAAATTAAAAAAATGGAAAATATTTCCCTAATGAACCTAAGTTGGACTAGCCAGAACCAAACAGGAAACTCTTCAATTTAAAAGCTCAAAATCCAACAACCGAAGGAAGTTCATAGGGAAAAAGTAACCTTCTCAAAAATCAGGAACTATCTTCGCACTCTGCTCTATTCCCCCGAAACCATATACCCAATACCTCTTACCTTTCCACGGGTAAAATCTCCTCAATGTCTTCCCTGTCGGGCAAATGATTGTGATGCCACTTTTGGATTACCTTACCATCTTTCATCAGTATCAGCCCCGGGTTGGAGCGAATCATGGTTTTCAGTACAATATCATCAGCATTGAAAAATTCCATATCCTGTGATAACTTTTCTCTTTCAACAAAACTATCGATTTGCTCAGAAAGGGTTGATGTCAGGCAAATCATATGAAAATTATTCTCTTCAGAAAACTGATACAATTCGCTAATCTTTTTAAAGTCATCAACATTCGTGAAGTCTAAATCCCAGGCAACCACAAAGAAATTGAAGTCCGGATCTTCGAGGTAGGATTTGGTGACATCTTCACCTCCAAAGTCGATTATAGCAAGGTCCATGCCCGGTACTACATTGGGATCATCCACCCGTTGCGAAACAAACTCCCAGTTTTCAACCCAATCGGGGTCGTCGTAAGGATAATTGGGTAACAGGTATTCTTTTTGTTCGCCTGAATTTATATTTTGATAGGTAACGAAGTATTTAACAGGCAAAGGATTTTCAACAATCATTTTGTTGCCAACCTTCCATGGCCTGAAATCCAGCATCGGCAGGTTTATATAGTTAAGGAATTGAAAACCAATAAAAATGGCAATAAATCCAATGCCCATGGCCCATTCGGCTGAACTCGTGTAGAATTTCCTGATCTTGCCTCTATGCAGGAAAATAATTAGAACAAAAAAGTTAATAACCAGATTCTTGTAAAAGGTTTGCCAGTTGGTCATAATGAGTGCATCTCCAAAACATCCACAATCAGGAACCGGGTTATTAAATGCATCGTTGAGTGTTGTTAAGGTAAATATGCCCATCATGGCCACTACAAGCCAGGCCGTAAGTTTTGGCTTAACGTTGAAGAGCAACATTGCACCCAAAACCAATTCGGCTGCATTAAGGATAAAAGATAGAACTACTGCTGCCGGCATCATCCATTCGGTACCATAGGCAATAAAATAATCTTCGATGCGGTATGCTGTTCCCATTGGATCAACGCCCTTAACGAATCCTGAGAAAAGAAATAAACAGCCAAGTATTACCTGGCTTATTCTGATCATAACAGGAGTAAAAATTTTTCGAAATTTAACAGCCAGCGCAAGTTCAAAAAGTAATAGTAGAAGAAAGAAAATGTTGAACTGCTCAAAATGTACAATTAGATAAGCCGAAAAAAAGGCGATCAGTATTATTACCCAGGCTGTGGTTTTCTTCAAAATTTCTGTCTTCATGAATTTATATATAAAAGATATTAGACAATAGAAGATGCTTTAATAAAGGTTGTGGTGAAATTAACTAAGGTATTGCCCAATTGGAATCTTTTAGTTCTTTTCTCCAATTTTTATCAAAGCAAAAAGTGAATAATTAATGATGTCGCTATAATTCGCATCAAGCCCTTCCGAAACCAGGGTTTTACCTTCATTATCTTCTATTTGTTTTACACGTAATAGTTTCATCAGAATAATGTCGGTATATGAAGAGATACGCATATTCCGCCATGCTTCATCGTAGTCGTGGTTTTTGTTTTGCATCAACGATTTGGCTTCATAAATATGCCTGGTGTAAAGATCTACAGCTTCGTCAGGATTTAACTCCAGCCGGCTCTCACTACCAAGTTCCAGTTGTATAAGCGCCATTACAGAGTAGTTAACGATACCAATAAATTCATCACGGATGCCTTCATCAATTTTCTGCTCCTGTTTTTCCTCGATACTGCGTATGCGGTTAGCTTTAATGTAAATCTGGTCGGTAAGTGAAGTGGTACGCAGGATGCGCCAGGCACTTCCGTAGTCTTTCATTTTCTTATCGAAAATACCCCTGCATAGCGAGATGGCTGCTTCGAATTGTTCGTTTGTCTTTTGCATTAAAATGGTGGTTCCTGTTATTTTTTCTTCTTTTCAGTCTCCGATTGTTTGGGCTCTTTCTCTTCATCGGTTTCAACTTCTAATTGATCTTCCTGTTTTTTCCCTTTTTTAAAAAAGCCTTTTTTCTTTTTTTCGGTTTCAATCTCTACCTCCTCTTCAACTCCGGTAAGTTCGTTCAATTGTTTGTTGGCTTCATAAGGTTTTTTTGAGCAGGTTTGTACTTCTCGTTGCCCAGTTTTATCTTATCCTTACCCTTGACCACATTGCTATTCCCTTTGTCAAATTTCCTGTTCGCTTCTTTAATTTTGGTATCTACCGCTCTGCTGTCTTCCCGGTATTTCGTATCCAGTTCCCTGATTTCCTGTCTGGTATTGTCGCGTACTTCTCTGTCATCCGTTTTCATTTCCCTGTCCAGTACTTTTTTATCTGAATTATAATTTTTATCCAACAAGTTTTTCTCACTCTTGTATTCCTTTAGTTCCAACTTTGCTTCATCCATCATCACATCTCCAGTGGTAATAAGACTATCTCCCAGGTCAAGGTATGCCTGTGCACGTGCCAGTGATGTTTCTGCTCTTGTTACCTTGTCTTTGGCTCGCTGTATGGCCATTTCTTCACGGGTTAATTCCTGTTCAGCTTCCTGGCCAAAAGTGCTGAAAGGCAGGTGTGAAAATATCAGGGCAAACGTAAGAAAGTAGAGAATTTGATGCTTTTTCATTATTCAAGTTTTAATGTTAATTCAGAATAAACAGGCATCAAAGATAAAATGCTTTATTTTAGTGGCATGTTAATGAGTTGTAAATTTTTAAATTAAATTCCAGGTTGTTCATGTTGCAGTTGAAGTGGAAGGATAAAAAGCTTGATTTGTCGAGTCCGATTGTGATGGGAATTTTGAATTTAACTCCGGATTCATTTTATGATGGCGGGAAGAACAAGAATTTAATTTCCATAGTCAGGCATACGGCAAAAATGATTGATGAGGGTGCATCTATCATAGATATTGGAGCTGTTTCAACCAGGCCCAACGCACTGGAAGTTAATGAGAAAATAGAATGGCTTAGGCTGAAAGATGTTCTGTTAGAAATCAGGAAGCAGTTCCCTGAGATTGTTTTATCGGTAGATACATACCGGGCCAATATTGCAAAATCTGCTGCAGATTTGGGTGCCGATATGATCAATGATATTTCCGGGGGGCAGTTTGATGAAAAAATGTTTCCTGCCATTGCTGATATAAAACTACCCTATACGATGATGCACATCCAGGGGACACCGGAAACTATGCAACAGAATCCAAAATATGATGATGTGGTTTTGGATATTTCCAATCTTTTTGAAACCCAACTCCAAAAACTTGCTGCCCTTGGAGTAACTGAAAACATAATTTTGGATCCGGGATTCGGTTTTGGGAAAACTATCGAACATAATTATGAATTAATACGTCGGTTTTCTGAATTTAAAAAACATGGATATCCTTTGCTTGCTGGCCTTTCGCGCAAATCGATGATCAATAAAACTTTAGGGATACAAGCTGAAAATGCGCTCAATGGCACTACTGTCCTCAATACTTTAGCTCTGGTGAACGGTGCAAACATCCTGCGTGTTCATGACGTTAAGGAAGCCGTTGAGGCAATTAAGCTGGTTGAAAAATCTACCTTTGAATAATTAATTTTTCAGTATTCCTTCCATTTTCATCCTGGATGGCCAATGTATATAATCCCTCACTGAAATTACTTGTATTAATATTGCGACTTCCATTTGTCGAATTAGCTGGAATTGAAGCAGAAAAAACCAATTTCCCTATTGAGGTGTAAATTTTAATGGATGTTGAAGATTGGGTTTGTCCAGGTAGCTCTATTGTTAAATAGTTTGAAGCAGGGTTGGGATAAATTTCAATATCTGAATTGTTTACCTGATCATCAACATCCGTTGTAGTTGATGTTGTGATAATAGTCCCAAGGTTACCAACGGACCATCCGGTAGAATTGTCAATAAAATGAACTGCCGTAAGGCCGGTGTTTACAGTCGGATAATCAGTTATCCAATTGATTCCGCCATCTGTAGTATAGGTTATATTTGCCTGGCCTGAAGTACCACCCACTACCCAGCCATGGTTTTCATCGGTAAAAAAGATGTCGGAAAACGATTCATCAGTTCCAAAATCCTGGCTCTCCCAGGTTACACCACCATCGATAGTGTTAAAAATTACAGCTACATGAGGAAGGCCCAGGTAAGTTCCCACGACCCAGCCTTTCATCGAGTTTACAGAATGAACACCATAAAAATGGTAGGAATTGTCAGCCATTTGTTGATTCCAGTTACCTCCGCCATCTGAAGTATGCAGTATTGTTCCTGATTCGCCCACAGCCCAGCCATTGGTTTGATCAGAAAAATGTACCGCCCGAAGAAGGTATTCATCGTTCTGGTCAACTTGCTTACTCCAGTTGCTTCCTCCATTACTTGTATGAAGAATTACCCGGTACGGGTCGTAGTTTGGAAAAGTTCCATTATCCCCGCCTACTATCCAACCTTGGTTTTGGTCAACAAAGCAGGCATCAAATAAATCGGTTGTCGTCCCTGATGACTGCTGAGTCCAATTTGTGCCACCATCCGAAGTGCCAATAATTTTTCCACCAAAACCTGCAGCCCAACCATGCTGGTTATCCGAAAAGCACACAGTGTAATAAACATTATTCGGAGGTGGGTCCTGTTCATACCAGTTTGCACCACCATCGGTAGTATGTAAAATTAATCCTTGTACACCCGATACCCAACCGTTAAACTGATCGGTAAAATGAACATCGGTAAGGTAAGAATTTGTTCCTGAGTTTTGAGGTTGCCATTGTAATTGAGAATAGCCCAGGCTTACAAGAAAGAAGAGTCCGAAAAGAATACTTAACTTTTTCATAGCATGTATGTTTTTAATTAATAATGAGGCAAATAAAGAAACAAAAAATCACAAAATAATCACGAAATGATAAAGTTTGTTCTACTTTGGTGCAATGGTTTTAACTTATAAACCGGAGGGAGTTAATGATTTTAACCGTCATGTAAAATGCATTTGAATACGCAGAGTACAAATGTAAAAAAATACTTAAACAAATTTTACAATTATATTCTTTTAAGTGCAAAATTTAGATCTCTTTCTAATTTAAACGTTCGAGTTTTACATGGACCCAATTGCAAGCCCCGAATGCTTTGCCTGTAAATTATTAATTTCATTAACTTCGCACCGCATTTTTTATACGATAGCATGCTTCAACTCTTTATTACCGGATTTATTGATATTAAACTAACGGATGTGATAGATATCCTGTTAGTGGCTTTCTTATTGTATGAGTTATATAACTTACTGAAAGGGACTGCGGCAATTAATATCTTTCTGGGGATTGTGGCCATTTTTCTTTTATGGAAATTTGTTACAGCGCTTCAGATGGAATTGTTGAGTGAGATACTCGGGGCCTTTATATCAGTGGGTTTTATTGCACTTATTGTTGTATTTCAACCTGAAATAAGGCAATTTTTGTTACTCATAGGCACCACGCGGTTTATGAGTAAAACTCGGTCGAGGATGTCCTTTTTAAATTTTAACATGACAAAGTCTGCCAACCTTGATGTTGACCCTATTGTTTCGGCATGCCGGAAAATGTCGGGAACTAAAACCGGAGCTCTTATTATCATAGCCAAGATGAATGAATTGAGGCAATATGTGGAAACGGGGCAGGTACTTAATGCCAGGATCTCCGACCAGTTACTTCAAAATATATTCTTTAAAAACAGCCCATTGCATGACGGTGCTGTAAT